>JAABUY010000052.1_pt1 | contig 255556 bp, 221 predicted proteins | sample 5560271 | NCBI WGS metagenome assembly JAABUY01 (sample SAMN10711886, study PRJNA513374) | rock metagenome | isolation source: Antarctica rocks | place: Antarctica: Victoria Land, University Valley | reverse complement strand
CAGCATCAGGCACCTCCTCATCCAAATCCCTCTCCCCCTCCCCCTCTTCATCCCCACCCATCCCCATCCCCTCCTCAACCTCAACCCCCACCCCCTGCGCCTCCACAGCCGCAAACTCCCTCGCCCTCGCAGCCTCCACCTCCTCCCGCTCCGCCCTCTCGTCCGCCATCCCCTGCAGCGTCTTCCCCACGCCCGGCGGACGCAGCCATCCGGCGCCGAAGCGGCGAATATTGGCTTTGCGGGCTCGGAGGGCGGTTTCGTCGGCGTGGAGGGTGGCGAGGAGGGTGCGTTGGGGGCGGGGCGGGGGGTTGGGGGGTTGGTTTTGTTGGTGGTGGTGGTGCGGGTGTGTTGGGGTGGGGTTGGTGGGTGGAGGTGGTTGTTGGGGGGCGGCGGAGAGGGAGGGGTACCAGAGGGTGTGGGGCTGGAGGGTGGTTAGGGGGGGTGTTTGGTTGGGGAAGAAGGAAGGGGGAGGGGAACGTACGTCGTGGGGGAAGAGGGTGGGAAGGGAGAACATGGTGGGTAGATGTCGATGGATTCTGTTCTTGGCTAGTATGGCTCCTGGATCCTCCAAACTGTATGAGCGATTGCAGGGCGAGAACTGACAGCGGCAGATGTTGACATTTTGGTGTTCGAGGCTTGGCAGACGTGTCTTGGCAAGCGCCAAGCAATCTCTATACACGTGACACCTTTGTCGGATAAGGTTAGCGCGACAAGGACTCTTTTGGTGTGTCCTCACCAAAAGAGTCCCTGTCGCGCTGATAATGATGTCAAACATGACATACCTTACAAGACACGATACACCAGCGTACAGATCCAAATCTATATCTAAAAAATTCACGTGACGAACATCAAGGAAGATAAAGCAGTAATGACCAGAAGAGCAGGTTCAAACCCTACATTCTACACAGCTCACATCGAATCCCCCACAAAACCCAGAAAGCGCACTACACCTGACGAACCTCTCGAGCACAGATCTTGTGGAGTCGAACATAAGTAAAGCTTCAGTTCGCTAAAAGATTTCGATAATCACCTATAACACGAAAGTAATGCCCACTGTCGATATCGCAAAACCTGTTGCCTATACTACTGGGACCTCGAACACTCGCAGTCCAAGCAAGTATTGACGTATCAGCCGTATGCGTATGGATAACAAGGTAGTAACACCACCTACAGCAATTTCATGCCACCAAGATGAAACAAAAACAAAGACAGTATCAACATCAGGATAGCAGATAGAAAGCACGGCGATAGGATGTGCTACTCTTTTTCTATACTACTCTAGATTTACTCACGCGACAGTCTCATTAAGAAACGTGCTAAGACTGTGGCAATTTTTTTCTGTTATTGTTCACTCGTCATCCAACAGTCTTTGGCAGCGCATATAGGTCAGGACCAGGTTCCGATGTCATTCTCCTTTCCTTAGTGTCCTTCCCTTAAAAAAATGGCGAGAAACACATCTATCACTTGAAAGGGGAGAAGGCTCTGGTCACCCTATTCAACCGCTTTCGATACGAAAGATCATCCTAGTCCCAATGACAGACCTTCCAATCCCCATCTCCCAAGTCAATAAATCACCCTCAGCTTCCCCCCACACCCCATCCACACACTCCTCCCCCTCCCCCAACCCCAACCCCCCAAAACCCACTCTAACCACCCTATCCCCACCGAACCTCTAAAAATTTCTCGATCAAGGATCTCGAACACGATTCGCCATGCGCTCCAATCTCTCAATATGTTTCGCAGTAGGGATATACAGGTTCACCTTTCCCCGACTCGTCTCATGAACAAACAGCTTTACAAACCACTCCTTTTCAATCTTCACAATGATATTCCTCATCTCAATCTCTTCGCCCGGCCGTCCGCGGAAAATAACTCCCAAAGCTCTCTTGTCTTCGATGATTGCATCCGCGAGCTCTCGAAACCTCGCCTCCTCGATCATTTCCCCAATGCCTGAATGGAAAAAATGATTATTTTGTGCAGCATATTGAAGGATCTGGTACCGAATCATTCTTGGGTCGCAACCTAGCTTCTCCGCTGCTTTTATGACGTCGTCCACAAAGGGTGTGGGCGACAGTGGCTTGGACCTGCGGCCTTCCTCTTCTTCGCGCCTGGCTTCCTCTTCGAGGATCCTTTCGGCCGTGGCTTGCCACTTGAGTTTGTCTACTTTCCATTTCATTGTAACCATGTCTTCGGTCTTCAATGCCTTACAGGCGTACCCGAGATAATCACCGTATTGAACTTTCATCCTAAGCTCGGCCATTGCGTTAAACGTGTCCACAAGCACATCGACTGCACCGCCTTCACTGTGCAAGCGGTTCCATCGTGATTGCATCTCTCCATCCAAGATGCCCATCTCCTTCTCCATCTTCTTTCGAGAGCTCCCGCCAACATGCAGCATTGCCTGCGCTCTGTCTTTCCACCATTGCATGAATTGCATCGTTCGTGGGCTAATGTTTCTTATTTCTTGTATCTTTTTCCCAAAAGCTACACGCTTCTTTAGCCCTAAGGCGTCCATGGCCCCAGAAGGGGGACGTTCGTAGGGTGGTTTGAAATTTTCGAAGGATAAGCGGTTGAGGGGTGATGTGTGTCAATGTGTTGTTCCCCTGGGTGATCTGGAAGTATAAAAATCTTCGATGTCTTAGTCCAATAGGGCGTATTGGATGGCAGGAGGACTAGATGATACAACATATGTAATATATATATAAATTGAGAAACGTATATGTATGGTGACGATAATTTATCATCAACAGGGCAAGAGAAAGCGCCGATAGATGAATAAAGAGGAAGTTGTGAAGAAATCTAATATTTTATTTTCAATTATTGATTGAGTCATAAATGTGGGGCGACCGTTGGGTAGCTCCTGCATTGCTCAACAAATTATCGTTTAGTACATTCAGTCGTGGGTAGGAAAGAAATTGAAATATTTTGAAGGGAAGGAGGACCCCATTCAAAAACAGATAAGGAAATCTTGATTAGGATTGCCATGAAGGCAATCGTTCTCTGGGAGTGACTTCAGAGTAAGCAAGTGGCGCAAAGTAAGCTCAGACCTGGCGTACGAAATGAGGCAATCCAGCAACTCAATAAGCTAGCAAAATATATATGCCGGTAAGGGATGTGACCGTGCATTAAGAAGCGAGTCATCTTGTAGTAAAACTATGTGTTTGGTATCTGAAGACGCTATCGAGGCAAAGCAAGGCCATTGATATTATGAAGGCGTCAGTGAAGGACTGTTGGACAGTGAAGTCATGTGAGACCACGAGTGATGAAGCGGTGAAATACTTGCATGAAATCAGAGCGTGCAGCCATAAGGTAGGTGTTTCCATTGTCTAAGCTGAGAAGTCATCGGAGTGAGGAAAATGAGTTGATTTGTACACATGGGATCAGGCAATCTTCCCAAGCATCCGCGTATGCACTGCAAGCCTTCCGTGCAAGAATGTGAACGACACATCTGGCGAATGTGTCCTTGAGTTAACCCCAATGCTTTCTTTTTTGGGTGTTGGGCGGCAACATCATTTACTGCTCGGTTTACAGATGGCTTCTCCTACCATAACGATAGGTGCTGTGCCTGCAGTCACACATAGGTATCACTCTCCGGCTCGCTTGGAGTATCACTAGCGTTGGGTTCGCTGGTGAGGCCAGGATGGTCGGGACCGTCAGGGTGATTAGTGAAATTGGACACTGGTCGTCGAGTTTAAGGGAGATTGTGAGTCAGTCTGGGTAACGTAAGCGTCTGGAGGTGCAGGATCGGTCATAAGGTTATCGGAGATGTGGGGTTCTGCCATATGTTTCGAAGAAGTTGACGGCTCAAGCCATTGCTGACATTTGAAAATGTTATTGTTGGAGGCAATGGAAGCGAAGATCGATGAGCAGTCTTCGCGGAAACTGAAAATTGGATCCCCCATTGAATCTTGAAGTGGTTGAGCTTTGACAAGTACGTCTTCAGTCTCATCAGCTTCTCTGTAGAACTTATAAATATCAGCCAGGAGTATTAGGTCCTTCGTAGCTTCCAAGTCGTCTAGGCTGGTCCTTTGTTTTAGTCTTTGAGTGCGGAGCATCTTAGTCTCTACAGACGTTGATCTCAGCTTGTTGAGAGAGCTGTTTCGCTGCATCGCTGACCACAGTGGGTTCGGGTGATTTATATCTTCATTGAAGGCTCCGGCAGTAGCATAAGAGCTATCACACCACGGTAGTATAGTGTTCGTTGTGTTCTTCGGGCCAAGGACGCCATTCTGGCCGCCTGACATTGGTTGATTTTTATGGGATATTGCTGCGTCTTGACATGCGAAGGCGTGTGAGGGATTATCCATGCTCTGCTGAGACCAGCTTTGATTTATTTCATTGAAGCCAAGTGCCGCAGCCTTTGCTCTGTAAGCCAAGGAGAGGTGCTCCAATGGATCTGGTCGGCTGGTGATATCCGTCTGACTGGCACGTTTATAGTATCCTGTTTCATTCCACGATCCGGTATTTGAGATGGTGTTTTCCCTATCAAGATGTCAGGAATCGACGGTAACGTCATCGAGGTACTCCTTTTCAGAAGACATGACGCGATGGATCCCATCGCCAGAGGTCATACTCACGGTAGCGATCGCGTAAGGTGGAGGCGAGAGAGATATTGGTAAGGGCTGGGGTGGTCGTTAGGCGTGGGAGTACAAAAGCACCGTGATTGGCGTCCGATAGAGTTGTATGCAGTCACTTCTCTCTATTCATGATGTTAGCAAACCGACAGTATGTTATTCTGACATTTCAGGCTCACGGCATTGAGGACATATGATATTCCCTGCCTTCCGCCATGGCCTTCGATATGCAAGCGAATCGGTGCGCAGGGATCCCTACCACTTTCCACGAGTTCAATGATGATGGCAGTCCTCTTCTAAGATGTGCTAGAGCTTCCAGTAGTTCGCACTATTCAAAGATGAGAGGAAATGATCCTGTACTGGGTATCCGAAGAACCCGATTAAGTGTTGGGCCGTGGGTCCGGAGGAAAGAAAATGGTCAGGAAGAAGATTGCAATTAGGGTGCAGTAGGATTGCCGGCTATCAGATCTTGTTTTGCAGTCATAAGATCTTGATGCAGGACTCGTAGTCGCGTCGTGCTTGTTGGCCGTACGGCCTATTCGTGAAAAGCCTTTGAATTTATGCATGCTCTCGCAAAGGTTCAGCGGCATGTAATTACTCGAAAATTCGCTTCACTGTAGAACGGTGTGACTCTGCGCCTCCTTATGCTGTAGACAAGGATCGATTAGGTATTACCAGCATCTGCACCCCTGCCTAAGAACCAGGTGATCATTAGCTAGAGCCTTAGCTTGTGATAAAGAGCCGATAGAATGCATTACTAGTCCAGCAAAGTCAGTACCACCGTATACTACGTATAGTCTATGCTAATAGATGATTGGCTATTGGTGTAGATTTAAAATGCGGAGATATCTGTCAAAGGGGCTAGATGCATATAGAGAACCTGGTACCCGAATCGAACGATGATGCACGGTCTCCGCCTACAAGCAGCCAATGCATCATAACATGTAGAGAGCCGCCCGAGTCGTTGGGTCAAAGTCGTCACATTATGCTGGGACAGCAAAGGCATCGCATCGGACAGCCTGCCAAAGGCTACCTGGAAAGGATATCTTCGGAAGACAGAGCGGCCAAACCGTGCAGTCGCGTGAACTGTCAACTATGTAGAGTTGTGACTTTCCAAGTGCTCAAAGTCGTTAGAGAATCGATTAGCCTCTTTCGGCGTGAACCAGTAGCTTTCCATCAATAGTTGAAAGCTTAGTCAAAGACAGGCTCGCGGGGCTTTCCTTGGAGTCAAGCCTGTGGGTACAACCGGTCAGCCAATCGTCACTGAGTGATTTTGCTCGCTTAAAAAAACGAAGGTAGATTTCTCCGTGCATAGACGGTGAGCTGGACCTTGACGCACACGCATCGAACCGGAGCGGAATGTGAGTTCCAAGATTGTGATCATAACAGCTATTTGCAGCAAAGTGACCATCTTCCAAAAGCAATAGAGAGACAGAGTAAAATCATGACTTCGATTGGTGGCCATGTGTTACGACCTCGGTCGCCTGTAGTAAGCCGATGTCATAACGCGTCTAGGCAGTCTGGGGTGGCTGAGGGTCCCCACTTTACAGTCATTCGCAGGTCTCAGCGACGGTTGAACACAGATCTTCTCCGCTGTTATATTCGAGGAGATGCAGCTGTTCCTTAGTCGAAGCCTCGTTCGGGAGGCGCAGGAAAGAGGACTCGCTTAGCGTTATGCAGCTGCCCACACTGCCACCGCCAGACGAAGAGGCTAGAACTTGACCACTCGGAGCTTTTCCTCCTTCAGTTAACAACGGTTCGTCCTAATTGTAGTAAACAGCGCACATGGCAGTCAATCTACCGCGCGGGTCCACACACGCGATAGCTCCCTGAAGCGAAGATGGGCTGTGATCAAGGCCACGCTACCTTTTGCTTCCATTGGTCTTGTATCCTGGTAGGCCTTGCAAGCATGTCAGTTTATCGTCATGAGGACTTGATCCTAATAGGCTATCGACTTGAGTTTCATACCAAGTTAAACTGCAATTTAGGTCCTGAGGCTGCATACCTTGTTTTGAGTAGATCTAGTTAGCCATGATGACTTGATGAGGAAAGTGTCGAGGTCAGGTTGACAACAAAGATTACAGGAGGATGAAGTGACCCAATGATGTCTTTGTGAGCCAAGTAAGCCGATCATTAGGTTCCGCGCTAAGTCCATTTACGTCCATTTGACTGGTGAAGAAAAAGAGCAAAAGAGGCATGGGCAACTGCGGTAGGAGCACCGTGGCGAAGAATCCCAGCGACCTGCACAAAGTAACTCACCGCCCTGCGTTTTTATCGACCGCGCCGCATATATCAGAGCAATCACATGGTCTGCGATCTTAGGTATCCTGAGTCGTGACATCCTAAAACAGTGCCTTTCCCATAGCGCCACATTCTAGCGGGCATATCGTACTCAGCAGCCATTCTACTTAGAGACAAACCATAATATTGATGCTGCGAAGCTGAGACGAAATCGTGGTGTTCGTAGCCTAGTAAAGCTAGTATGCTTTGCAATGATTTCGAAAGCCGCTCAGTAGGGTAAGAACCTATCCTACCGCTACCCAAAAATGGATCAATTTGATATTACTTCCGTGTACGATCTTGAACGAAGAGGTGAGGTAGATTATGTGTGAAAATCATTCACACACCTAAAGGGTGGGCCCGCCATTGGCCTGGATCCCTCTTAGTCGGGCTATCCATCATAAGCTCGAGAATTACAATCTTGGCAACAGCGTGGAGGCGATGGCGCGGGTGCCGACCAAGTGAGCCAATGTAAGGATGGAAGGAGAATGTAGAATCTCATGAATCCAATTGTGCGAAAAGAGCAGCACAGGATGAATATATTGTTGATATCCCTATGAACCAATAGGCCAACATCTTGGGCATAGAATCCTGACTGACATAAGGTACACACTTGAACTTCTTTTGCTCTTTCAAAATCCTTGGTATCAAAATGAACTGGTTCCGCTATGTAGCCGCATGATCGGCTCGAGAGAAACGTTGCCCGATTGGACGCTAGCGTGGTCATCCCGCATTCATTGGTGGCTCAACAAGGGCGTCGGTAAGCCAGTCACGCCCTTTGAAAGGCTCTAACGGTTCCATTGACCGATACTGTCACCAGGTGGCCGTGATGGGGTGCAGTAGCGCTCGTAGATGTCTGTAGTACTGGGGTACCCCGGAGAGTGCTCCAGGCGGAGCAGTCAGCCTACTGCACGAGGCTATCAGTGGGATTCTGACTGTTCTGTAGTCGCGAGTCAAGAGCGAAATCCATCGGAAGAGGGCGGAGCGTGCACTAATTAGCTAGATCACCTTGGGTCGTTAGCTAAGCGAAAAGTGTTCTAATTCACTGGTCCCCCCTGATTGAAACCACCGAGACCACCAAGCCGATTGAATCAAGGCGACCAATTGGACTGTCCCGTATGTCCCAGGCGGTAATTAATCGATCAATCTAAAGTCGTGCATGAGCTTGAGTTATTCCCTCACTCAAACCTGGTTAGAATACCGACGCAAGTGAGAATCCAGGGTCGAGAGGGATCCTGACGCCACCAGGGCAGGCCAAGGGCACATTTGAACTCGCAGAGCTGCGTGATGCGGCCAGAACTCCTCCGAAAGCAGAGGTTGGTAACGCAAGGGACCAGCACTTGACAGTCTGGCACGGAACTTGCAAACTCTGCCTCCTCCCTCTGTCACTCCCACACGCCTCTCCGGTAGCATCAGGCGAGCTACAGTAGGCTAGAGAATTGAGATCCTGCAACGTATCTACGGTGTATATACTATGAAGATTAGCGTACTTTGAAATATCGTACTTACTACTCCTAGATAGACGGATTGCCGATACGTCCAAGAATCGCTCACGATGCCAGATAACGCGATGCGAGATGGAAGGTCTTAGCGTATCATCGCCCCAATTCTACCATGTAATAGAATGCATGCTAGCTTATCTGTAGCGCCTTTCTGTACCGTGGTGTCTACCGTATCAGGGGAAATAGTTGTTAGCGTGACAGGGATTTTCTGGGAGAGGGCTCACCAAAATCATCCCTGTTACGCTAACAACTATTTTACTTTACTTTACCCATTCAGATGTTTCGTCCTGGCAGACGCTAGCAGAATACGGCTGGTAATTTTAGAAGCTTCATTAAAGTACTGTAATTTTTCCCGCAAGCAATCACATTCTACTATGAAATATATACTTGACTAGACTAGTATGTATGCACAATTAACCTCGAATACGGGCACGCCCGTCGGCGAGGCCCGCGCCCAAAGAGCGCTAGCGAAGTGCAGATCACCCTAGCCTTTCCCCTTTCGTTTGAGATTGCATATAGCAAAGTCCAGTTGGGATCTACTTACACACAGCTTGTTTTCATCTTGACCAGTGTTCGAGAGCGAAGGGTTTCATTCCAAAGTGGATATTATGTCCATCTTCGAAAACGGAATCCAGCACTGTGTAGTAGTATGTGCAGGAGTAGTGGAGGATGTTCATTGGTTGCGTTGATCGGCGGGTCACGGGGAGCATGTGTTGAAATGCGAGCCGTTGAGTAAGGCAAGCATTTGTTATTCTATCTGCTGTAGATAGTGGAATACTCGAAGGGCAGTTCCATTCTTGCAAACCCTACAACTAAAAGCAGTGGAAATGTGCATCGCTCCAAATCAACACGCCAGTTGGTCATTTCCATCATTCACGCCCAGTGCATCAGCACCATCAATATTGAATTGCCGTCGAGCTTGAATCCGTATCTTTGCATTTGCTCTAACGATGATGCCCCATTTGAAGAACGTTCGACGTGTTCCTTGCGCGTTTCAGCCCCCAAAGTTGGAATCGATCGTGCAGAAGCTACTGCCAACGTAGATCATGTCGCGCGTCGCCTCCTGTGAGCCGTACGCGAGTTGGGTGAAGATGCCCATCCATGTACTACTTCCATATGTCTATTGAGGTTGTCGTGACGCCCGGGAGCGAAATCGGTGGTACATCCTGGTACGAGACATTGTAGCCTCGGATTATGACTATGCGCTTGCAACCAATGCCTTCGTAAACTCCTTCTCTGGCTCGATGGGGTGCCATGGTAAAAATGATCACAGCTAGCGCATTGCATGGAACTAGCAGCTGTTGGCGAGGACTCCGATATCGCTTGGCTGGAGGATGGGGAACCAAGCGACTGGAAATCTGATAAGGTGACCGGATGAGAGATTGGAGTCACGGGCGTTGAGTCTTGTCGGGCCCATGACACTATCGGCAAGCCTGCGCTAGGATAATTGTAGTTTGGCGAAGCTTCGAATCTTATCAGAGGTATGGGAGATACAGCAGCCGAGGCATCACGATTACCCAAGTCTGGGATCGTGAACCCGAAATGACCATCCTCAGCCCCCTGGGGACGTTGCAGTGACGGTGCACTGATCGCTTGCGCCAACACGAAGGGATCAGGAGCACCATCTCGCTGCTGAGTATGATGGGCAAACAACTTGATGATCTGACTGACTTCGTCAACGTAATACATATTGCGCCAGGTAGATGTTGGCTCTTTGGCAGCTAGATTGCATTGGGTAGCCACATGGTCTAGATATTTTCCGTGGACCTGGCAAGGTATCTCAGACCACTGTCACGATTAGTATTGACATGGACCAACGTGTAATTATATACGCACCACGTCTGATGACGTCAACGTAACCTCAAGCTCTCGCAAATCATGCAGTACACCGTCGTTAAGTTTCTTGAGAGTACTTGTAATGTGTTGTTCCGGAAGTATGTCCGCCACACCACACTCCTTCAACGGCCCGATAACAGAACTGATGAGGTAAGCTTGATCACTAAGGGGCGATTTGACCGGGCCGGTTGCGTTCCTTTTTGATATGGTAGCGTACTTGAAAGCTAAGATATTGTTAGATCAAATAAGCCTCGAATTTCTGGAGTATCTGCCTGGGGTCTTGCCATCAAGAAACCTTGAACACCTCTCCAACACCATTACCCCCATGAGTTGATTCTGGCTATGTTCATGATATTGCCTCACGACAAGTTGACTGTTCGGGTAATCGGACCATACCCTGTGCCAGACTCCAACAAATATTCTGACTTGATCGGCGTCCTCGATGGTGTTTTGCCAATCATAGACATCCTGCGAGAGATTGTGTAAATCATTTGAGCCATCCATGTTGGCTGCAACACTTGAGAATGCGAAGATGACGTGCATCAAGGCAAAACTTTCACTGAATCTGTTTGGAAAGACGCCGTGGTAGCAATCCCGTAGAATTTCCAAACCTACTTCGAAGAGCGACTGGGATGGAATTTGGGTACAGGATTTATGCAGGTCCGGTGTCGCTTCCAGTCTAGACATCCATTGTGAGTTCAGAGTGTTCGAGATGTTGTAAGCTTGCTGTATGAGGGTCATTGACGTTGTCGTGTCGGCTTGGACTGGCGCGCGGAGATCTGACCCCACTGGTCTAGTACAGTCAGAGACGACTATGCCTGGCAGTGAGTGGTCAAGTATGGGAGGTCTCGTCGCCTCACGGAACCCTGATTGGCTCTGCCAGGGCTGATTCCCTTGGTAGTCTGCGCTATTAGAGATTCGACCATGGCGCAGTGACGTATGCCAGTTGTCATGATGCCCAGGATCAGCTACAGAGGCAGTGGCCCCTGAAAGGATTGAAAGATCACCTTCAATAGATTGTGAGTGACTATCAGGAAGAAGATCGTTGGTCGGAGGTGTGGAAGCGAACAAGTTTTGCTGATCTGTATGTCCGTTGTTGTGTGATGTATTGGTGTCAAATTGGGAGCCGCAGTATGAGAGTACATTGGCAGTGGGTTCGCTCCATGGTAGGGATGCCTCTTCTCGCCCGTTGTTGTCGTCCAGTCCTTGCCCGGAGGCTGCATTGGTATGTAGGCCTCTTGTGATCTCGTCCTTTTGAATAAGACCAGAAGCAAGCTCGTAGCCTGCCCGGTGGATTCCATCTATGTTGTACGACGTTTCATTGCTTGTAGGCCAACCGGGCAAAGAAGCGCCCACTGTAGCCACTGTACCGTACCCACCTAGGTATGTTCGATTATGTTGTAAAGCAGGGGTGTTCTGAGAGCCAAGCGCCTCCAGGCCTTTAAGGTCTTGAGGTAGTTGTGACGTGTGTGAGCGACGACTAGGATCGATTGTGGGCCCGTGATGTAGCTGATGGTTGCCATGGTGTGATGATCTTTTCATACGTCAGCAGACAAATCATACCGTACAATCGAAGACTTACGAGCCCAATCCGAAAGTCGACCCAGCTATGTTTCCTCTTCGAGACATGCCAAAGGGTAATGCAATGTTGTATGACGGCAGAGCTTTGTATAAAATCTGGTGGGTTGCCTGTGCGGATGTTACACGAATCTCAGATGCTGCGAACAGCAGAATCGGTGGGAATTGGAAGATTAAATATTACACAGAAAGCTGATGTTGCTTTAGTCATGTGTTGGTCAAACGAAGTGTAGGACTAACTAGAACTCGGGATTGCTGTAGGATGCTGGATGTGCGAGGACCATTTCGTGTAGAACAAAGCCAGAATGCGAAGAATTTAGAGATGCCTTGTTGGAAAGGACTGGGTCCGATAGCAACATGGGTGTGTTGCACAACAGGACATCTACCATGTTTGTAGCTGCAAGAAATCCATATCGATTGGTGTAGATAATCCCAGCATCACTTATGGCCGTTGTATATTGAATTATTGATTCGGCCCTGGCGCTGATAGTACTGGCTGGGTTGTGGATGATGCATCTTGCATGAGACCAGCAGGCCACTGAGATCTCTAGCGAGTCCCTAGTGGCATTGCAGCCAATAGGGGAATTCGGGAGGCCGGGAGCACTGCTATGCGCAGGCCAGCAATTGGCCAAATGTCAGCGATGAGACACTACCGACTGTTTCCCAAGGAGTTGAGATAGCTAAATATCTTTGACAAGAACAAAGAAAATCCCAGAGTGACCAGGCCGATGATCTGACTATACTCCCAAGTAGGCACACGCTAGAGGAGGAGATAGTAGACCAGATGCAATGAGGTATGTGACCCGATTTTGGCCAATAGCGGTCTCTGGCAACCAGTACTGAGTTGTGTCCTTGGAACCGGGGTGTCCTCAGCGGAAAATAGCTATAGGGTAGCAGCATGTGCGTTGATTCCAGGGTATCACGCTCGCCGCAATGCTCAGCCTTGGACTTGGTGGTAGCGATGACAGATTGGTATGGGATGGCGACCTAGTCCAGACTCCGCAATTGGTAAGCACCGGTACCCAATTGAAATCTAGGGCGGATCGTATCAACATCTTTGATGATCCAAATATGAGCGTCCAAGGAGCTAAGTCGGATTTGTAGTACGGAGGGTGTAATAACAATGCCAGGTCCATGGTAGGAGAAGAGACAAGGTTCCCTTCATTAGGCGCAACAGCTTCCGATGCAGTTTCGGACCCTCGATGGCTGACCAGGCTACAAGGCCAAGTCAGCGGTCAAAACCCCTTTGCCGAACTGTAATTGATAGCATAGAATGAAAGACGAGCAATTCTTTAACGCCTTGAGGGAAGTTTCAAAATTGTCATATGTGGGTAGATCCCAACCCTCTTATTAGTATTTACGATTTTCGGCTGGGAGTGGCATTTGTTTAATTGATGCGCGCCCCTCCCTTAATCTCCTTCCTCAGACGTAGCAGGTGCAGCGATAAACTAACCTTCCGACCCCAAATGTAACGCCATTGCAAAGATTCGGCGAAACGCAACTCCTTCTGGGAGGTTTGTAGCCAGGTTGCATTAGCGCTGCAGTAATTCGAACGAGAGGGGCCGCCACCAAACCTGTGCCCCCACTCCCCTGATAACGAGTCGTGCCACTCTTAAATTTATTGAAAGGATGGGATCTGTGTCTGCAAATCCCGAGTAGTACTGTGTCGTGACAAAAGCACATTCTTAGGTGAAAGAAGAAGAGAATCGAAGCTGACGCATCAGAAACCAAGAGAATTGCGATGAGATCAGAATTACAATGCTTACAATCTTCGAAGTAGGCGCTCTTTGACTTGTGGTTGTGCCAGACTGAGCTGTGCTTAACGCATATTCAATGCAAAATTCAGCTCTTACCGTTCTAAACCTACGCTTTAGGAGGGTGCATGGTATGTGCAACATATCGCGGGTGCTGGCGCGTGGACTCATTGCTATTCATCCACAGGTATTGACTTATCGTTATCCTCGAAGACTGTGTTCTTGCACTGAAACGGCTGGTTGACTCTGACAGATTTTCAAGGCAACGACCTTCCCATTGCTGGGAGATCCACCATTCACCAAGGACCAAGAACATTGTCATGGCCGGTGGAAACTCTTTCTGCCGCTGCATTGGTTGTTCCCCTACCCGCGGTGTCAGGCTATCAGTGTACACTGACTTGATGGACATACAGTATTGGCGTTCGTAGGCGAAGGAAGGATCAAGAGGGACTGGAACAAGGAGACAGCTTCATGATCGAACGGGCAGAAGACAAAGGAGGCAGGTCGGTGGTCGAGGGACAAAGACACAGCATCGATGATGCCGAAGTTCGGTCCATTGCCAACAGGAGGTGTCGAGACTCAGACGTCTTTTGTTGAATACAGAAGTGCCACGTGGTGGTAAAAGAAGGACCCGAAGGCACGAAAAGGATGACCTATCGTTAGCGTGGCTTACATGGCGGTGACCGTATGCGCATCGTGGGGCTTTGAGAATTAAAGGATCTACTCGTTGCCAGCAATGTCTCCATAACCCGCTTGAGGCTCTCTGAGACAGGTCACCCACGGACCCATGGGAGCGTCAGTAAGATACCTACCAACCGCCGACTGAGAGTCAGAAAATGAATGCGTCGAGATAAGGTTGACGCTCGGCACGTGTGCCAGCGTCTCGCGGAAGCTTACAAGGGAGCAATAAAGGAAGCAAGATAGTCTTTCTGGCCTATCGTGGAAGCTTGTTTACGATAGTCCAAGTCCTAAGGGGCTAGGGGTGGCGAGAGTGGCGAGTACGGGTACATCATTGGCTTTGCTACCTTGGATGACCCTCTGCTAATGAGACTAGCCACCATACTGTGCTGTGTGCTCGTATCGGCTGAAGTGCTCACCCGCAGATTGAGTCCATCAATTGGGTCGCCTCCCGTGGCATCGACAACAGCAGGGCTCTACCACATCTGCTGCTCAATATGGTCGGCAAAGGACTCAAAGTGCCCGTTGTAGCCATGAACAAGGGCAGGGGTATCTAGGTCTCGCTGTCAAGCCTTGTTGTCGACTTACACAGGCATACATCACCTTCAAACCCACGGTCACTATGGCTTCGCCATAGTCCTGGAAGCCACGGGATGTGTCGAGAGAGTGTCTTGAAGATCGGAGCATTGCGCTACTATGCTGTAACCGTTCCTCCATCGCAGGGCCATTATCGAAAGGGCATGAGCAAAGCTTGTAGTTGGATTGGAGTCACTATGGAGAGGAAGAATTTGGTAGAGTTTGACATCTTGGGACTAGCAGGTTTTAGCGGCTTGGCGTGCACGGACTCAAGACACAAATATGATCAATCGCTGATCTTAACAATTGTGTCCAACTACGCAATACATCGCTCCCTCACCCCCATCCTCACCGAATCTACATAGGAAACTAACAAACACCACCGAAATTCTATTCTATACACCATTAACCCTTCTTCCCTCCGGTATCTCTCCCATCCTTCCCCAATTGCTCCTTCAACTCCTTCGTCGGCCTCACCACCTTCTCGCCCACTGCAACCTGCTCGTGACTCTCTTTCCTCTTCCGCCACTCCTCCAACTGCGACTGTGAAGGCACCGAAGGAGTTTGCGGAGACGGTGCCGTCTCGCGACGACTATTCACAACAGTATTAGTATCCCACAACGATCCCATTAAACGAAGGATAGGTTACGAACGGCATGATAGCTCGAGTAATGGAACAGAGGTTGTGGGAATGTAGTTTGTTTGTTGGTCGTCCGAAGCTGGCCGCAGCTGCGTCTTGATATTTTGGGTCCAAGACACAACAGATTTGATGGACTTGTTTTAGGATCTTTCTTCGAGTGAATGGCTCTACATTGTGGAAAAAGATACAGCTTCTTATAGTAAGAATCGACCTCTATGAACGCCCTTACCAGTCCTCTGAACACGCACAATCCTCCCAAGGTTCCTCCAGGAGAAGGAAGGAACCTTAACGGAATTCCTATCCCTTGATCGTAGCCCTGATGAAAGATTATTAATTCGGAAAGACCCGACAGGATTCCTAGAGCGCGATGTCATCCCGTTGGATCTTAGTGAGAGAAATATGCTCCCATCCTTGTCAGTATGAAATGGGAAGCACACTTCCTCCATGCATCATTCATTCCTTTGCCTAGGCAAGTCCTAGTATTCCCCTCTCGGATAGGCAGTCTTAGCCGTAATGCGAAACGGTGAGTTCTATTAACGGTGGATATATATGGACGAATACAGTCATCTGAAAGTTATTCTTGTTACCAGACTTCCTCCTAGTCCTTCATCTTTGCAAGCATAGAGGTCGGCGTTATATTGGGTATTTAAAGTTTGATGGACAACCGGGTAGATGGCATTACCGGCACGAGATTATGCCGCCTTGCTGTACGCAGAAGAGTGTTCCTGCGTTAGCTGATTGCTGGACCCTGCAATGACTTCCGTGATTCAATTGGTCATCACAGTTCGTCCTACATATCCTAACGTCGTACCTTGATCCTTACCGTAGATGATAACGCCTACTAACTGGATTGAGTTGTTGAACGTGGGGCTCACTTAGGATGCAAGATTGATACTTCATGTGCTTGTACTTGATTAGAGCTAGATGGTTTTCCAAAGAAACTATACCGTCAACGTAGATCAAAACATCCTAGGTAGTTGAGAGAGATGGAGTAGAATACGCAGAGAAGGCGACCAGCGACGAAATTCAAGCACAGCTGAATGAACGGAATTGAACGACAATGAAAACGACGACCGGTGGTAATAGAATTCAGCCCGGCACTCGGGATTCCTTATATATATCCTGCGTCAACCACCATAGCATCGTGCCCACCTTCATCCTCGACCTCTCTTCTCCGCTTCGTATCTCCACGCCTCCGTGATTGCATGGCAGTGGACGACGGGTGCACGGATCGAAAGTGCTGATTACGATTATCGGAGCGACCAAATTTCTTATTGCACCCTGCCTCGAAGCACTCAAACTCTGGGATCTCATTGTGAGGCTTATCGAATTTCAAGTGACGCTGCAAATTTGTGGCACCGGAAGAACCTTTGAAACTCCTGTCACAAGTTTCACAGTGTGCGTTTTTACCATGCAGACTTGAAGATGAGTGGGACGACTTAAGGGAGGTTGAGTCAGTACAGACCGTGGTAGACGAGGCGTATGTACTGTGTCGAGAGTTCGTCCGAGGAGACTGCGAAGAACAAACTGATGCTGTAGAGATTGGCGAGACGTTAGCGCTGCTTCCTTGTTTGTCCGAGGGGTTCGATGATTTAGAGACTTGATCTGGCAGGACGACCTCCGGTAGATTAACATTTGGCCAATATGTAAGGAGCGGAGACACGGATTTGGAGCGCTTGTCCATCTCCAGAAATATGGCCAAGCATCGCTCCAATGTGGTAGCGTAGTAGCGGTCTCGCCATGTCGAATCTACTTGTTCCATCGCTTCGTCACATAGCACAGAGACGGCTTCTTGGAATCTCTGGTACAATCGGGGCGAACATGGGTACGCTTATCCCCCGTCAGTAAAGGCATGAAAACAAGCCTCTATACTTACTCGACCAATAGACAAGAGTGCCACCTCGACCTCCCAAGGATTCTGTAATAGCCCATTGCGCAAACGATACTCGATTTCGATGATGTTATTCCGAAACGCTTCAATACCATCTTTTTGCTGGAGTGGTCGAGTAATCTTTTCTATCATACCGTCAATGTTCGCCTTATATGGACGAGCATATGAAGCAAGTTCAGGTAGTAATTGCTTATTCTGTTGAAGTATTCTATCATGGTCGAGATCTGTTGAACCCGATCAGTCAGACAAATTGCTAATACCAGTAGCAGGTAGGGGCTCTGAGGTGCATGCCCGGAAGACATTTCGTGTTTGAATGGAAATACAGCATTGCTTTGAGCGGAAGTGTAAGCTTCGAGCCAAACAAATAGCTATTCAAGACCCAAATAGCGATTGGAACTCAAACACTCGTCATGATAACAGCCAGCAGGGTTTGCCGTTTCTCCCATACTTGTCTAAAAAATTGCGAGGAAATGTCTGGAGTTACACGCAGGTTGGATAGAGATTAGAATAGATGGTCGTTTCACGGAGTAACTTACCGACAAGCATGGCAGAGCAGTCTTTCATCACTCGTCCGTTTTTTAGCATGTCCAACAGTGCGCCACTGGGATACCCGTTGTAGGAGTTGAATGCTTCAGACGGAAGAATTGAGGAGCCTTGCGGAGTCGACAATTCATTCGTGACTCTCACAAAGGAAGATCTTTCGCTATCGTCGACTATTGCGTACTGCCATAGGAGCACGTCATGCCAGAATTCGTCCCAGCGATAAGAAGCGTCATCCTTATGCACCATGTAGGCAAATACAAGAGCTACGTGTATCAACGCAAAGACGTCAACGAAACTGGTGACATTGGTTCCGTTGAAGTACTGTATTAGCGCATTCATGCCAAGCTCAAATAAGTTCCGAGTGGAAGGCGAGGAACACAGAATGGAAAGATCCTCATAAGGGGCTAGCCTTTGTAGCCACTCATGATTCACGATGAAGAAATACTCGCGAAGCTCTTCGACAAGAGGTTGCATGTTCGTGAACTCCCCATCGGAAGAGAGTGCCTCATCGCGGCTAGCAATAGCGAACGGATTATGCACAGAAAGATCGGCTCCAGCACGACTCGGACCCTTTCCTTTAATCGTGTGGGAAGTTGAGGTTGCCATCTCGGTCCAAAGTTGGTGTTGCAGGAAATCACATATTGATTCGGGGCGGCTAGCAGCCGCGTTGACAGAGCTTAGGCTTCGTTGTAATAGCTTCGGGGACGAAAGGTCTCGATCCGCGGGCAACAAGGCGGCAACTCTGGTGCTCGAAGAAAGAAGCCGAGAGGGGATAGAGTCATGGTCCGATGAAACGATGTGTCCCCGTTCCTCTGATTTCGGTGAATATACATTGGGGAGCTCATGACTGACATCCTTTGCTGTACTTCCGGCCGATCGGTGCTCAAGCTGCAGTAACTCACCTTGGACAGTGAGAGTGGGACTTGCGGACAGCTCAGCCCGAGGTAATGATGCTCTCAAGGCTTGTTCGTGGTCAGGCTGAGGCAGCTCATGTTGTACAATGTGACTATGATGTGAGGGTAGTTCTGCAATGATCGTCGGTGGACCACACAGTTCGTGCAATGACTGCATCGCCATCATTTGCTGTGAGCCTGTGGGCTCAGTCCATGGTGATGAGGCTTCGAAGGTAGATTTATCTTCCATCTGTGGCAACTCGTGCTGGACAACGTGGCTAAGGCGCGAAGACATTTCGGCCCGAGGTAACATGTGCTTCGTCGTGCTGCATGCCATCTCATAACGTTTGGAAACGCAATCCATCTCTGCAGGGTCATTCTGGTCCCTCGCATTGACATTCACGTATGCGTAGCGTGACGTATCCGCTTGCTCACGGGCTTCTTTTGATGACGTCCATGCAATCTTTCCTCTGATCGATCTCCTGCGGCCAAAAAGCTTGAAGAATGTCATCGCTCTCTTCATCCTTGACACTTTCCTCTGTAGCGGAACCTGTCCGGCCGTGCTTCTGTGATTCATGAACGCTTCTGGGCGGCTGCAACTCGAGCACCAGTGGCATCGTGTAACATGATCAATTGTCTCCTGCTGGTCTTTCAAAGAGGCTCGGCACCATAGCATTGGGCACATCAAATGCTCCCTGTTTTGATAGACGAAGTCATGGGAACGGAAATTGTCCACCCAGTATAGGAATGCTTTGACGCATTCATCTTCTGGCAAGCCACCGATGGTATAGTTCCCATAGGAGAAGAATAGGTAATGATGCAGTCTGCATTCAAGTGTCAGTACATGAGTTCTTTCTGAATAGGAGGTATGTGTTGTACGCGCAGGGCACGCCTTGTGCAAATGCTTGCTGGTAAAAGTCATCCATCTCGAAAAGAGCCCAGTGATTATGGAACGAATGTTATGTTGTAGGCTACTCCAAGTAATCGAGTATTTCTCCAGTAAGGAAAATAACGAGAGACCAGGGCGGAAGCGAGGTCCACCCAAGGAACCCCAAAAGAATGCAACGCAATCGACCATGCAGCCGGTGTGTCAAGCCATAAGGAATTCCCGTCCTAGTAGCCAAGGAACTCCAGGAGCCTTGGCACTTTCCGCGCTGAGCACAGCATAAGGTAGATAATCCAGGGACACCACAAGGACGTTTTTAGCAAACGGTGAGCTATACGATCTCAAATGGGCCCAGGCCAAGGCAGGAGGACTGATCACGCAGAGCCAGCACCCCAATGGCTCCAGTAGTTGACAGAAATCTATATTTGCCCCACAGGAATACATCGCTTCCTTTGCACCCCTAGAACACATAGATCGATGGAACCTGATAGGAGCGCACGAAAGGAGTGAAGGCTAGGCGGCCTTCGATTGTCGTGTTTGAGACGCGGTAGCTGATGGCAGTACCACCACGCCCACCCGGAGTTTTCGTGGAGCCAGGAATGCGATACCTGCATGGTATCCACGTCGTTTCGGGTTCTCTATTGGGTACTAGTGCAAGGAACGAGATGCGGTTCACGGAACCTCTTTAGACCTTTTCCTGAACCCGGTGAATGAGCCTATGACAGATGTCAGCGAGGGTTTATGATCTGATCCCTGTGTCGCGGAATGACGATCTTAGGGTAGTCCAGGTGTAAATTTACCACCGAAGCTCTCGGATTACTTACATGCACGTGGGGGTCTTTATGGGGCATACGAGCAATCTCTGCGCCCATTATGCCACCTATCGTGTCGTTCGGAAAACATCAGAAATTCCGTAAACGCGAAGGCTTGAAGAGAGCAGAAACCACAGGCTTTACATTTAAGCAAGAGATAGTGCACAGCCGACATTTCAGCGCTGTGAGAGCCAGAAGCTGAAGATACACAGCCCGACCAGGCTATGTTAGTAGGGGCATTCAGAAATTCGGACCTGGTTGGTGTTCTCCGACCAGCCAATCAGGGTGATATCCCAGCTCAAGCCAGGTCCAATACGGGAAAGCACTGGATGATCGACCTGTCACACTAAAGTCAATCATCTGAAGGACTAATGCAGGTGTAACTTGAAGATGCTGCACCCAGGGAGTATTCACAGGCCCTGAAGTGGGCGGTGTCGATGCTTTGGCAGTCTCTGAGGGTGATTCGATTTGCATGGAGGAACGAGCGGGGATATGGTTTTCGCTAGGGATATCGATCCAATCGCGCCATATCTACCTTACAAGGTTTTTGGTCTAATGCAACCCCCTGCCAGTTGACGCCTGTTTTTGCGGTAACCGGTAGATAACGCTGCCTCACCGAACGCAAAACCTTTGCCTAGTGCTCGTATTTATAGATAGAGGAGGCATACCCTTGCTGCCACATGAGCAAATAGCCTCGTCAGTCGTTGAAGTCCTGATACTCAAGAGTTGGTGACGAGAGAATGTGAGTTTCGGCGATTTATTCGAAAGCCGCAACGAGGGTTTAGGACAAGCTGAATAATATGAATGAACACCTTGAAGCAGATCTGGGGCCCAGCAAAATACCGCGAATGCTGATGATGATGAGCTGGATTGTTCAAGCGGCGGATGGATCGATATTCGTTCGTGCCGTTATGTGGCCGGAATTTCACTGGGGGTTCCTGAACACCAAAACATAGATGTACTTACCGTTTACATTATCTAGGAGCTTTCTATCAACTCCGTTTAGGATAGAATTTGGGTACTAAGATCTAGATACGCATGTGGACTATATAACATGTATCTTTATCGTGGAATGCGATGTTGGGAGAGGTAATTCCGTAGTCAGAAACTTGATGGTTCTTGCCAAGAAATACGGCGGACGATAATTGAAACTATCCTACGTGCCTACCTAGGACCCCTCATCATCTCATGGAGTACCAACGGTGCTCGTGCCTGTAGGGACTTATGCGCGGATTTTTCTGCTGGGGACTGATGAGCCGGGGACTGCTGGGTCCGGGAGCGTAATGCAGGGGGGCCGATGCCCCTTAGGATTAGGGAGGGGATCTTTAGTACTCCACCATACGACTTTGTATTTTTATAGTTCAGGTATAGTAATTTTGTAATTTACCGTACATCTAACCTGGATACCTCAGAACCCTTTTAAATGACAGCGCAACATCAGCCTCAGGCTTGGCAACTGTGCGCCCGTCCTGTTTGATCGTTCCAATGAATTGGATACCAGTGTCGACGGTGAGGAAAGAGCTCTGTGGCCGCTTTTCACACTGATGGATTTCAACTTGCTTGATAGCCAGTACCTAATATACCTTACCTACCTTACCCTACTGTCATATTACGTAGTATGTAAGGTAGGATGTAGAAAGGGTAGGATGAGTCTTGTCGTCTGATATTGTCTTGCTACTATGGGGGTTGCTAACGAGTAGAAAGAATAGGGGCATTTCCCTCCCTAAATACATGCTTCCAACGCTAGTCCAATTACCCCTCATCAGATGTAGTTGACCTGACGCATCCGGAACAATCCGAGTGCCAAGACTTTGGGGGGACTATTTCAGCGGCGCAGGATTCTCCTGTCTTGCTTCCGTTCCCGCCGCTCCATAGCAACGAGATCTTGAACGCGAGGGAGATACACTGACCAGACGATCTTGTGGACTTATATGACTGCATAAATGTCTACTGTACGGCTTTGTATATCAGAAGGGGGCGGGGGATTTTGATGTGCAGTGCCAAGATTTCACATCGATCCTGCACGCTACATTGCCGCACACTTGCATACAGCTTGAAGGTTCCCTCATGAGAACGTGTGTCTTGCATGGGCTGATCAGAAATCCTACAACTAGCGAATCTTAAAGGTTGCATCCACGTCTCAGCTATGATCTCACCATTCGAAACGGGTTCTGTGGTAAGATTGTTCCTAGCCATCGGAGAATATCCTCAAATATCAGCTGCTATCTCCTCCATTCGAAGCGTGACTATGACTTACAACAGCATTACCTCCGAGTCTCCATCTAATAATCTCAGAAAACGGAATTCAGAGTCATCATGTCGACGCATTCTCTGTCACATGTTTCCTATGCAACGCCCAATGCCATTCTTGCTGTTGGTGCGATCTTTCCGATATTATCTGTCTCCGCGGTCATCCTACGCTTCTATACGAGGTACGCGCAGAAGGCAGCTCTGTTAACGGACGATTGGTTAACACTACCGGCAATGGTGAGTGTGATTATGAAATGTTACCAATCCTCGCGCTGATTCCATCCTTGCGCCAACTTAGCTGTTGAATATTGGGATGGGTGCTGCACTCATCGTCGGTAGGCATCTGCCGAGCAATCAATGAGAGCTCTGCTAAAGTTAACAATCAGGTGTCTGCGGGCATGGCCTCGGGTATGCGACCCCGTTTCCAAAGACAAAGGATGTACAGGTCATCCTGGATTACAAGTCTGCGCAAAGTACTATCACTCAGCAAGTCAGTGCAGGATTGAGGCTGCGAGGCGACGAATGATGTAGCTCACTTACCATAGGTTGAGTTCTCGATTCAGCTTCTCCAGATCCTTGCACTGGGATGTATCAAGTTGAGCGTTCTGTATTTCTACCGCCGCATATTCTGTACTGGGAAGGCGGGCCTCTTCGACTACGTCAGCAAAGTCATGATTGGTTTGACAATAGCATGGACCATATCATTCTTCTTCGCCTTACTTTTCAGATGCGGTACAAGCTTCTATGCTGCATGGGGCAGTATCAACGAGTTCAGGACTAAATGCCTGTTCATGGAGATTCAAGATGGGCTTGGAATATCGGATTTTCTATTCGATTGCATCATTCTTGCCCTACCGATTCCAAAGGTGTGGAACAGGGTTGATGGATCCGCTTGAAGCCGCTTGATGCTAAGTTCATTAGATCTGGACCCTCCAAATATCAGTTGGACGTAAGTTAGCTGTTATTGGCGCCTTCCTGATGGGAATCTTGTACGTGATCTGCCACCAGAAACCCTTAACATATCATGCTGAATCCATCAGGGCAGTAGCTGCTTCTATCATGAGGATGGTGATATTCATCATGGCTGTCAGAGGTATGCCAACATTTGCAATGCACATGAATAATTGACGCGATATAACGAGTATCAGTTGGTTTGAGACCCACTGTCGACCCCGATGGTAAGGCCTCCTCGAACCTCTAAATAAGCACGGGACTGATTCTTGACTAGTGCAAGTTGCAGAGATACTATATTGGAGCGTGATTGAATCAGGACTCGCGTTGGTTGCTGCTTGCCTACCGACATTGAACTTCTTGTTCCGGAAAATATCCCCAGACACGCTTTTCCAGAGTATCCGAAGTATCATCACCCTACAATCCCTACGGTCAGAGCGATCCCTAAGCTCTCAACACATACAGCTTGATGAACGCCACAGCAGATCTACTTTGTCACACGCTCAACGTTCGAACTTTGGAGGGACAAGGAATGCGGCGACTTGCGCTATGAGTGATCTTGAGGGCCAGAATGATCCATGGTCTCACTACACAATTTCCAATGGGGAGATAATGGTCCGAAGAGATATATCGTACTCTGTCGCACCTGCATAATCCGTGTCAGACGTGGCAGGAGCTTTTCTTTCAGTAGACTGAGTTATCACAAGGGTCTCGATAGGGTCGAAGGGAGGTCTGGGTGAAGTCTCATGCGTTCGACCTTGTGAATGAATATATGTACTAGTAGGATCTGAAAGGTTTCCGGGCATGAGCAATCGCAGTCAGAATCGCCATTGCAGGGACTGGGGCCATTCGGGGGCGTAGGCACAGGTGCGCTATGTTTATGTCGGATCTAGGGCTCATGCAGGAACCTTGTATTGATGAATCCTGAGTGAAAAGACACATATATCTGAACGACATCAAGGGCACCAGGAGAAAAATCCTAGCGCATATCTTGTGATCTTGGGAGAGCTTATATTCCAATAGACAGGTTTTATAGTAAGATTATTCAACGTTTATTTAATAATTTATATAGGTCTAATTATATACTAACCCTAATCTAGATTTACCTAAATATAAACCGTTACTACTTAGCCCTACCTATCTAGGATTTACTTGTAAACCCCCTTTTAGTAATTATTTATTTATTTATATTATTAATAATAATATATTATAAATATTAATTCTAATAAAGAACTTATATATATAACTACTCTAGCCCTCCTTATCCTTAATTTATTTTATATTAGCTAAGTCTTATATTATACTTATATCCTACTAATTAAGTATTAGAGTAAGGAGTAAAGTCTTAATAATTTCCTACCTAAGTAAATAAGGCGGATATTTAGATTTATTAAAGATAAGATATATTAATTACTTACTTATTTTAACCTTAAAAGTATTAATTAATAATATAATTATTAACCTAGCTTAAAGCTCGCTTTATATTTTATTCTAATAAAATTCTTATACTTATATCCTTTATATAAGTTATTAATAATATTTAACTAGTCTCCCTCCTTTATTTTTATTATAATTAATAATATCCTTAAGTACTTATATAATTACTATAATCCTATCTTATACTAGTATCCTATTTTTAAATATAATAGGATCTAAAGGTATATAAGGGTAATTAAATATATAAGTAAAATATATAAGAAGTCTATAATTTAGGGGTTTATTAATAAAATATTTTAATACTTTTATTAATTAAAGGAAGACTAGAGGTTCTTCTACTTTATATATAAAAAGGTATATAGTATAGTATAATTAAGGGTAATAGACCTAGATAGTCTAATTAGTATATTATGTAGCTTATTTAAGGAAAAGGTAAATAACTTAATAATATTATAAACTTCTAATATATAAGACTAGCTATATTAAGTATTCTAGAGGTAGTAAGTTCTAGATCTATTTAATAATAAAGCTTATAAGTATATAGAATTTATTATATTACTATATATAAGCTACTTAAATATATAAAAGAGAAAGTTTAATAAAAGAATAGCTAGTATATAAATTACTATTAAGTATAGTTTTAAGATAATATAAATACTTTGAATAATAAATACCTTTAAGTATAAAATAAAATTAGGGCTAATACCTATTAATAATATCTATTAGGTAGTAGTACTATTAATAAACTATTTTACCTATTTATAAGGTTAAAATATAATATTTAGTTAATATAGAATAAGGCCTTTAATAATCTATTAATATTTATTAGTAATTAACTCTACCTAATAATTACTTAGGTATATTTCTTTATATAAAGCCTTATAATATAATTAAAGGGATTATAAGCTTATAATTTATATATAATTACTTAACTCTAATATTATAATATTATTACTTTATAGACTATATTATTAATAAAGAGCTCGTTATTAAATTTAAGATTATAAAGAAGCTTATAAAGATAAGTTATAAATTAGCTTAAATCTATAATATATATAAGAAATATAAGAAACCTATCCTTATTAAGTAATATAACCTATTTATATAATTATTATAAAATAGTAAGTATCTTATAAGGCTTTATTTCTTTATTCTTATTAAAGTTTCTACTTTTATATTCTATTTAGTTTTTCTACTTCTTATTCTAAAATATCTTAATCTTAAGTTACTTAAATATTAGGGGTTTATACTATTAATTATTCTATTATTCTATATTATTTTATATATTAGAGTTATAAAATATACTTAGATATTATATCTATTAGTCTTATAATATTCTTATTATATATTATTAACCCTATCTTTATTAAGCTCCTTATTAACTTTTATATAAAAATCCTTTATAGTATTTCTCCTTTACTTATTATTATTATTATTACTTTTAAAGTCTCTACTATTATTTACTTAATTTATATCTTTAATATTATTAAGCCTATTAATATATAATTATATTATACTTATAACCTCTTTATTAAATATCTAAGGATAGCTTGATATATTATTATTTATAAGGATAGTAAGACTAATCTTACTAGTAATATTTTCTAGTATTTTTTATATTTATTCCGTCTCTTTACTTAGGTACTATTAATATAAGACTTAATTTATATAAAGTATTTAAATAAGGTCCTCCTAGGCCCTTATTTACTTTTATAATAAAATTATAAAGGCTTATAACTCTTTATAAAGTATATTTAATATATTATAAGTTTATTATATTCCTTTAATTAAATATTTAAATTTTATATTAATATTAAGTTATTATTTATAAATAATTTCTAGCTTCTTAATTAAGGCTAGGTCCTAAATACTAGTTATTATAGATATATTAATATTAATAAGTAGAGGGGCCTAAGTACTACTTATTAATATAGGCCTATTAATACTTATAAGTATTATTACTAGAGTTATTATATTATAAGATTTAAAGAATTTTAAACTTTACTTTATAAAATTAATTAAAATAGTATTTATATCCTAAGGTAAATAAGACTTTTATATTTATTTAAATCTTTACCTATCCTTTTATAACTTTATCCCCTTATTCTTTTTTTTATTCTATTATTATAATTATTATAATTAATAGATAATACTATTAATAGAGTTAACTTTATCCTTAAGATTACTTTTAATATTAATACTACTCTAATAGCTAATATTACTCTAGTATTAAGGACTTAAGCTTTACTATTAATAGGGGGAACCTTTTAATATAATACTTATACTAGAGGGTAATAGTAATATTATTATAAATAAGAGTAAGATAGGTAAGCCTTTAAAGAGGAGTCTTATTTATTATTTTCTTTATAAGAAGGAATTTTATTAAAACTAGTATTCTCTATTTCCCTTATAAACTTTTTACCTTAATAAGTAGAGAGTATATCTTATTTAATATTATAATCTTATATTTTCTCCTTTTTATCTTTTATATCTTACTTCTTTTTATATTTTCTAGCTTAAACTTTATTAGTTATCAATTATTATTAATTTAATACTTATATAAGGTTATTATTAATTATTATATACCTAGATCTCTTATTATATTCCTTCTTATACTTATATTATTTAAGTAGTACTACTACCTTTTATTAATAATTATTCTAAGAGTAGGAATAGTAGGTATATATCTTAGAGTCCTATTATATATCCTTTTATTATAAATTTATATTAGAAAGTTTATATATACCTACTTTAATAAATATATAATTAATAAGTATTATTATCTCTTTAATATTAAGAAGTATTCTTTTATATATACTTTATTCCTTTTACTTATCTCTCTTATACTTCTTATTATAACTATTTAATTATAAGATATTTAAGCTCCTAGTCCCCCTTCTCTTATATCTCTTTAAATATTACAATAGCTTTATATTATATAGCCTAGCTTTCCTATAACCTTTCTCTTTATAAGGGGACTTTTATAAGATAGGTTAAGAGAAATATAAGAGAAGGATATTATTATTATTAAGAGGTTCCTAAGATATAAGAGGTATATTTATATAAAGGTTAATAATAATACCTTCTTACTAATTATATAAATATATAATAATTATATATTTATTATATTATATTAAGATCTTTAATTATAAGGATATAAAAGGAGGATCTAGCGTATTAATAATAATAATAGTAAAGGTACTAGTACCTAGAATATCCTTAGAAGACTTTAAAGTACGCCTAGGAGGTATATAATAACTATTAATAATAGTAGAGGAAGGTTATAAGAGGGATAGAATAGATATAAATATAAGTAAATAATAGATTAACTATAAAGGATATTAGAATAATAGCCTAATTAGGCTATTATTTATATTAAATTAATAATTTAATATTTAAATTACTAACTTAATAATCTATATAATTAGTAAATACTATAGCCTAATATAGCTATTAACTATTAAATAATATTAAATAATCGCTTAAAATCGAGACTATAAAACCTGTCTAATGCATTAGGACTATGATATGGCCAAATCACGTATAAGGGCCGATATCAGTTACTATTTCAATCACTCATCTTATCATTTTAATCTATCACAGCTTTTGCTTCAGGTTAGCTCTTTACAGGAATATATGAAGATTCATCATGCACAAACACGTTTATACAACCCGAAGGATTCCAGAATACTGCCTTTAAGCTGCCTGAGTGATTCCCAAGTACAACACTCATCACATCTGAATGGCTCGCTCGGGGGTCTCATAGAGGGAATTTCCGCAGGGACACGATACGTGATCTAGATAAAGGTACAGTAAAGTAAGTACTTCAGGTATTTTTACCACCAAGCCTCTAGCCCGAGATTTCGGGAAGACTATTCTAGCGGCGCCGTTCTGCCAAGGATTCTTCTGGTTGTCTCGCTTCTCCATAACAAGCAATGTCAATGCTTCCCGGCGAAGCTTTACTCTCCTTGACCGACGCGATACCCTGCAGGGAGCTTCAGATCAGACAGCTTTCGGCTCTTCTCGGCGATCCTCTACCTTCCACCCTCATCGTTCATGGCGTGAAAGCAACGGGAAAGAGCCTGACTATCAGAGCCTTGTTGGACGCGGTGGACACTCCATCTACCGTGGTATTGTCACAAGAATGCATTACCACCCGGCATCTATTGGAGCGAGCAATCACTTCGATCCAAAATGTTCTCTCGAATGTTGGCATGGCTGAGGGCGAGTCAATTGGTAATAGAAGATGTGAGAGTATCAGCCCCTTCGTAGTGGAACTACAGCAATTACTTGAGGGAAGAGGACGATTCATAGTTGTATTCGATGGAATAGATCGTCAGCGAGAAGCAGCAACTACACTACTCCCAGCCCTGGCACGCCTTGGAGAGACAGTTAGCCTCCGTCCCATACTCCTGAAGTGCCGGGTCTAATAGATCCCAGATCCCCAACCTTACCACAATACTCGTGACCACAGCTCCCAATCCACACCTCCTTCACCACGCCTTTCTCCCCCACATCCATTTCTCACCCTACACTCGTGCGGAGAGCCTCACGATCCTATCCAAGCAGCCGGGCTCCATCGCAGACCTCCCTATAGCTAGCCAGAACGGCGATGAGAATATCCAAATAGTCACCAACGATCAAGAATTGAGCTGGCTCTGGACTCGCTTCACTGCCGCAGTGTGGGACTCCCTTGGTCAGAGCGCGGCACGAGATGTCGTGAATTTTCGCGAGGTATGCTCACGGCTATGGATACCATTCACGCAACCAGTCATAGAAGGCCATTATGGAGTGAAAGAGTTCTCCAAGTTGATGGTCAGGAATAGGACATTGTTCCAAAGTGAGGCAGCTCTTGTTGACAGCATTGTGCCTATCACGCCCGCAGCGTCTGATGTCAAAGCCACAAAACGTAAGCTTTTCCGTCTGTCACGGAGGAACGCTGTTGCTGATCTCGAAGTAGCGACTACACATACTCTCCCATTCTATCCAAGCTATCTACTCATATCCGCCTACCTTGCCTCCCATAATCCGCCGCGCCATGACATAACCGCCTTCTCCAAAACCTCCCTTGCCAAGCGGCGCAAGAAGGGCGGCGGTACAGCACTTGCGTCTCATCGCGCCACTAAACATCGGAAGATATCTCGCAGACTCCTCGGTCCGCAAGCTTTTCCCCTTGAGCGCCTCCTTGCCATATTTCGTTCCATCTTGCCGCAAGAGATGAAGGGAGGGGGAGCAAACACAATGTGTATGGTCGCTACCTTGGTGGGATTGAGACTCGTCATAGGAGCAGGGCTAGGTGGAGATGTATTGGATGGAAGTGGAAAGTGGAGATGTATCGTGGGTTGGGACTTTGTGAATAAGGTAGCAAGGGGGGTGAAGTTTGACCTTGAGAGCTACCTTGTTGAGTGACGAATGGGGTCTGGTCACAGAGGCATCAAAGCATTGATCCAACCACCACCGACGCCGACGTACGGACGATGCCAGTTATCCAATATCCAGACTCGGGTGATTATATGTTTCCAATCTATGTGACTTTGAGGCTTCTCAAGTACTGAACGTTCTACAGAGTCCTCTCAAACCTGGTAAATTGGTGTCCATCGGCACAACTACTGCAGCTCGAAAAGCCATATATCAATATATTGAGATTTTCCCTGCTCCGATCAACGGAGAGGATATTTCGTTGCCGAGGCGCCTCGAACTCGACCTTATGGCCGCGCACAGTCCTAGAGGATCATTACTAGCTCTGGAAAGCATATTGGCACTCCTTTTCTTCCAAAGAATTGGAAAACAAACCTTGCGACAAATGAATTATACACTAGCTTTCGCGATTGCTTCCCACGGTGTATGCCTCGGCCTGGTGGACTTCAAGTGCCTAGTAGGGCCTTCTGGTAGTATCCCGGGTAGATGTTCGCTCCTAGCAGACGAGCTTGACTGGGACTCTTTGGCTTGTTCGAGCCTCCACGTCGCCCAGTATCAGCACCTCGCTGTCGGTCCCAACCTCCATTCCCGACCTGGACCCAGTCATACTCGTCTCTAAAAGTCTTCTCTGGAATGAGCAGATTGAATACCGAGAGAAAGATAGGATTCATCAGCATTGGCTCTCGCACGATCTTCAGCCTCTGTGTCTCATTGCTTGAGTCGTGGTTGCCACGAACGGCCTCTGTTTGGATCTAGCCTGGGTCCTTTCTTGGGGCGGGCTGGAGTCGACCGTGGGTAGGTTCCCACTTTCATTCTTTGCCTCTCGCCCCTGAGTTGACATGATATTCCAGTTAGCAATTCTCGTCCAATGTCTCGCCCCATTCATGACCCTTTACACCTGCTCTGAGCGACCCAAAAAGGCCCAAGACTATACATGATGTCTCAGAGAAGGCTGCACTGTGCGCCGGCGATAGTCACGGCGTCCCACTTACCATCCGGGTGCTAGACTAAACTTTTTACATTGGCAGCGAAAATGAGCGTCACATGCGAAAAACACAGCGGCGTTGGCTGGAAAATTATACTTCCCCCAGATAGCGTCTTCGAATACGGCGCATCGCCTGGTGTTGAGAGCAATGGTAAGCATTATGAAGGACGGGACCTCAGCTGAGTCGTTGCTGCGATTCGCTCTCATAACGTGTCAGGCAACTAAATCTCGTGGGGTATCATCGAGGAGAGAGGTGGATATCAAGTAGGTTGATCATTGACAATATTCCTCCAATACCTCCTGAACCCTCCATGAGCTAGTGTACAGCCCAGCCAGTTTCCGCTGTCAGCCCTTTTTCAGAGCAAGCTATGAGATACCGCCATTGTGATGTGTTGGGCAAATCAGATTGTAGCAGCCTCCATGATTTTATTAGCTGGTCGTTTTCTTTCCACGTGTTTCAAAGTTGCGACTCCTGACGCGAAGGATTGCTGATATGCATTAGTAACGCTTTGCTCGGCCCACTCAGCCCCAGAAGCTTGCAATTTTACTCATATTAATTACCGGTTCATGTCGTTCCCCCACGGTTTGACCTCATGCAGTGGAAAGTACCTGCGCCACTTAACGCTCTCGCGTGCGCAATCGAAACAATGCGGGTTCCTGCGTTTCAACCTTTGGCGACGTGTAACCACACCATGTTCACATCAGATAGTAAAAACAACGTTACCCGGAATTTCGGACAGCTTCAGACCAGGTACCTAATACCAATACAAGCTCTGTCTCAGCGCACCCTCCCCATTGGCTCCACCAATCATGAGCCTCCTACAACAACCAATGTTTCTACTGTTCCTCGAATTTACAATCACAGCCTCAGCCATTGGCTTTACAGACCCACATTCGCCACTGCGGCTCGCTTCCTTGCCTTTAATAGTCGCCTTGACATGGATCATTATCACGACAAGCATCCAGCACATGCGAAGTCCTTGGGCAGCATTGACGGGTGGATATGCGTCAACCTATCTACTTCACTACATCACTATCGCCTTGCTATGCAAACGAAGTTATCCAGATCATTCTACAGCACCATCCGATCCCAACAACGAAACCTTCGTACAACGCCGTACCCAAAACCCCCAACGACAACCAACACCCACAACGTTCTCGTGGGCACGCCTCAGATATGGCTTCCAAGCCGCGTCCTCCTTCCGCTGGAACGATGATGAGACGACAAAGCCCACCCACCATCATCCCTCCACCACCACCACCACCACCAATCCCAACACCCCCCTCACAAAACAATCTTTCATCCTCAACTCAGCATCAACCATCGCCCTCTACTACCTAACCCTCGACCTCCTCTCCCTAAACACAGACATAAACACCAACGCCACGCTTTTCTCTCCCTCGAAAATCCCATTACTTACACGTCTCCACGAAGTAACCTGTACCGATTTGGTCATCCGAGTGTTCTCAACCCTGATATCAGGTGTTGGCATCTACGCTCTCCAGCAAGGTCTGGAGTCTTTATACGCCATACTCAGTGTCTCTACCGGCATGAGTGAAGTCAATTCATGGTCGCCCCGCTTCGGTCCGATATCTCACGCGTATTCCTTACGTCGGTTCTGGGGGTACGTCTCTCACCCTGCCTCCCAATATCACCTCCATCACTCCCCCTTTCATTCCCGCCCAGACCACACCAATCCCCCACACCTCACCCCCATAAACACCCACTAACCCACCTCCCCTCCCCACAGAAAAACATGGCACCAACGCAACCGCCAACTCCTCTCCATCCCAACCCACCACCTAACCCTCTCCATCCACCGCCTCCTCCCTCCCCTTAACCCAACTCCCCTCCTAACCCTCCCAACCACATTCCTCCTCTCCGGCCTCCTCCACTGCACAATCGACATCGCAGCCGGGATCCCCCGCCCCCAAAGTGGCGCTATACGTTTCTTCCTGATGCAGGCTGTTGGTATCTTATTCGAAGACTATGTCCTCTCCTATTTGCGTTCAAGGGGGGGTGGGAGTCAAGGACGTAATGGAACGGTAAAGGGGATTAGATGGGAGAGAGGGGTCGGATATTTATGGGTACTCCTCTGGCTCTCATGGACGGTTCCGGGGTGGTTGTTTCCGATGCTGGAGCGGACGAAGGGGGGGGAGGGGGAGGCGGTGATGGGGTTTAGTTTTCTTTCGTTGCTTATGCGATAATAGTATATCAGGTATTCCTGAACCCTAGTCAAACTGAAAAGAATGCGAAAAGGCATTATAGACCATGGAAGAGTCCCGGTGGGAGGGGCGCGGGGCGGCTTTATCCAGCACGGCCCACCATTCTATAATTATCAGAAATCCTCCCACCCCCTCCCACTCCATCCCCCCATCCTCATCCCCTCATCCACCATCCAAAATCCCAGAATGGTGATCCCCACAACTGTTATGTTGTAGATCTACCCTCTCATCTCCTCATCTCATCCCAAAAAAAAGAGTGGTGAGATTTTCTGTATCCTTAATGCCCAACGCAGTAGCTCTTTGTGGTGAGGGAAAGTAAAGTTGTTAACGCATTCCGTCCTCACCACTTGTTTTTTGGACTATTAACACCCAGTTCCCGAATATCTTGGAATTCCTCATGACATCTCCCTCCTCTTTTTTTCAATATCTTATCAGTCTTCTCCTTCCTACGCCCTCCCCTTCCTCTCTGCCCCTTTTCCCTTTTCCCTTCTGCTCTTTCCTTTTCCCTTAACATTTCCTCTCCTTCCCCCTCCCCTCCCCCTCCCCTCCCCCTCCTCTCCCCCCTTTTCCCTTCTCCTTAATTTTAGAAATATACATGATAATACTTCTACTCCTCTTGTATTACTTATACCTCCTACATCTGACTCATACTCTTAGGATGGGATGGGATGAACATGTCTTTCCCTCCCTCTACACCCTCTATCTAATTCAGTTCTTGATCCCTACTCATCCCTCACCCCCACCCTCAACCCCATTAATTACCCAACTCAACCCCACCCTCACCCCCGAATGATCACCCAAACTCAACCCCACCCTTGGTCCCCTCCCATGCCACTCTTCCTACCATCTCCTTTCCATCCCGCATCCATCCCCTTTTCATCCCTACCCCCCATCCCCCTTCCCCTCACCATCCACCCCCTATAAGAGCTCAATTCCCCCCTCCATCCCCTCCCCTCACCTTACCATTACCATTAACAACCCCCCATCACCCTGACAAGCAAAACACACAATCACCCTTAGGACTAAGACTCCCATGATTTAAAATAAATATACAAGTCAAGCCAATCCAAGTGGAGCCATATATGTCGATACTATAGATACTAAATCACCAAAACCACCAAGTTACTAGACGCTTAAACCACTAACCACATCAAACCCCCAACCTATCAAACCACCAAAAACCCAGATCACCAGACTACCAACTTACTACATCCCCAAACCTCCAACCAACCATCCCATAAATCTCAAACCCCTCAAAACTCATACCAAGCCGAATACCATTGTATCCCATATCGTGGCATGTCTGGCATCCGTCATTTCTTGGCAAGAACCATCAAATTACTAACTACGGAATTACCCCATCCAACATCGCATTCTACGACGAAGATACATGTTACATAGCCTATAGGCGTACCTAGATCTAAGTATCCTTTATCATCAACGTTGATCCTAAACGGGGTTGACAGAAAGCTCCTAATATGAACGGTAAGCACATTGATGAGGAGGAAATTACTTGGCGTCCCCGTCATGGTTATGTAATAAGGCCTTGGCTAGTAGCATTGCCTGTCACATTCATTTAGATTATTCGTAGCAGCATACATACATGGATTTGGAGTCTGATTGATATCAATTATTGTTATTTCTAGGTGTACGAGTTTGCTTTCAGAACGGTGCATCCAGCATTAGTTGACTGATCCCCTTTTCTCACATCTATGTTTTGGTGTTCAAGAACCCCGGGTGAACCTCGGTATTTCTGACGGATGCCATGCCACGATATGGGATACACGGTTTAGAAAACACTCTTGTCGCACAACGCCGAGTCTAGTACAGATGGATGTAGTAAAAGTCTTTTTGGGCCTTAGGGATATAACAAAAGTTTCGTATTTTATTAGCGGATAGCGTATCTGTATGGGATATGTGTAAGTTTACGGAATTGGTGTATAGAATAGAAGGACGATATTGGATAGATACAAGTTACAGCGCCTTACTATATATACGTTTGGGGCACACAGATACTGGCGTTCACTTTAGATATCTTCGATAGCTATTTGTAGCTATATGTATATATATCTCTCTCTCTCTTAGAAACTTCAGGGTTTGACGATCCATACTACGGTAACAACGCGCAATAGAGATAGATAGACGCGCATCAAGGCTCTGGCAAGTCGTGGCTTGGGTGAGTGAGATGGGTGGGTAGTAGCTAGTATTCCCAAGTATATGACGAAAGCGAATCTCTCTTTAGACCCGGACATGATGTTGAAGTCTTCAATGAATTGCATATCTAGATACAAATGTTCTACCAAACCCCGTCTGTACACATCTCCCATCCAAGAACAAAACCAAGGCTCTTATCACTGCAACAGACGCAGACGCAGAAACAGGATATCGCTAGCATGCAACACACAACGCACGACGCAATGCAGAACAGAAACGAATGGAGGTATCTCATATCCGAACGCTTATCAATAAATTGCCGTCCTCGTCCATCGTTCCTCATCGTACACATGCAACATTCCACCTACTCTCTCGTCGTCATCATTTATCCTTCGCTGAGTTGAGTCAAGTCTCCGTTTCTTTCTTTCTTTCTTTCTTTCTTTCAGAAGGTCAAATGAATCATGACTCAAGCACCCACAGCCTGAGCCTTCATCTGCTCTGGTTTTCCGATGATCTCGTATGGAGCTCGCTGCACTATACCTCCGGTTCTGGGTAGCGTGGTGCCGACGCCCATGAGATATTCGTCGACGTCGCGAGCTGCCTGGCGACCTTCGTTGATGCCCCTGACGATCGTTAGTAAACCCATTAAAGCAAGTGAATGGTGATAGAAGCTTACCAAACAATAAGCGATTGGCCCCGACGACAGTCACCAGCCGCGAATACTCCACCGAGGTTAGTTTTGTACTGCCCAGGTGGCGTCTTGACGTTCTTCCTGGGATCAAGCTCGATGTCGGTGAGGACACGATCTTCCGGCCCGAGGAAACCCATCGAAAGCAGGACAAGCTGTGCTGGGAAGAACTGCTCACTTCCCTCCACAGTCTTCATGTCCCAGCCGCCGCTGACGCTCTTGGTCCACTCCACGCGGTGGATGTTGATGCCCGAGACACGACCCTCGTCATCGCCAACAAACTCCTTCGACATGACGCAGTACTCACGAGGATCCTTGCCCATGTGCGTCTTGACTTCGGTGTGACCATAGTCGACACGATATATCCGCGGCCATTGCGGCCATGGGTTGTCACGCGCTCGCTCTGCTGGTGGTTGGGGTAGCAGCTCGAAGTTGGTGACAGACTTTGCGCCGTGACGTACGGAGGTACCGATGCAGTCGTTCCCGGTATCACCCCCGCCGATAACGATGACATCTTTGCCCTTAGCTGAAATGTATGCACCGTCTGCAAGTTCAGAGTCCAGCAAGGATTTGGTGTTGCGATGGAGAAATTGCATAGCGAAATGGATACCGTCAAGCTCACGGTTGGGGATCTTCAAGTCACGGGCAACAGTCGCGCCGGTAGCTATAACAACAGCGTCGTTCTCTTCACGCAGAGAGTGAAGACTGACTTCGCTGTCAGGCCCTACAGAGCAGCTGGTGATAAAGTTGATCCCCTCTTCAGCCATGAAGTCAACGCGGCGTTGAACAATGGTCTTGTCGAGCTTCATATTCGGAATTCCATACATTAGCAGACCACCAATACGATCAGAACGCTCGTAAACCTTGACAGTGTGGCCGGCTCGGTTGAGCTGGTCTGCTGCCGCGAGACCTGAAGGACCAGAGCCGATAATAGCCACCGTCTTGCCGGTCCGGTTCTGCGGTGGATTTGGTACCATCCAGCCCATATCAAATCCACGATCGATGATGGCGCATTCGATGGACTTGATCCCAACAGGGTCTTCGTTGATGCCCAGTACGCATGCACCTTCACAAGGGGCTGGACATACGCGTCCAGTGAATTCGGGGAAATTGTTGGTCATCAGCAAGCGATTCAGAGCATCTTGCCACTGGTTCTGGAAGACAAACTCATTCCACTTGGGGATTATGTTTGAGATTGGGCAACCTGTGTCAGACTGGCAGAAAGGGACACCGCAGTCCATGCAGCGGGCCGCTTGGTACTTCAACCCATCCTCGTCCAGACGAGAAGACAACTCTTTCCAGTCACGGGTTCTCGTCTCTGGTTTGCGGTACTTCTCGGCGCGTCGCTGGTATTTCATGAAGCCCTTGGTCTTATCGAGGACGAGGGCTGATCTCTTCTTTTCGGCATTTGCGTCACCGAAGCTTTCCTCGATATCGAGCATGTCTTTCTTCTTTTGGTGTGCTTCTTTCTCGTGCATCTTGTTCCTCGATTCTTCATGAGATGAGCGCATCGGGTTCCCTGGCAGGATAGGCAGTGGGTACTCGGCCTTCTTTGCAGCCTCAGCCTTTGCAGCCTCTTCGGCCATGACCCGCTTGTAGTCAGTGGGAAGCACTTTGACGATCCTTTCCAAGGCGCGGTTGAAGTCCAACAGGACACGAGCAGCTAGCTCAGAGCCAGTGTAGTGGTGATGATCTTCGACCAATCCACGCACGAAGGCGATCTCAGCTGGATCTTCAATTCCAGAGATCTCCACCATCTCCGTATTAACCTTGGATTCGAAGTCCCGATTCATGTCAAGAACGTATGCAATGCCACCAGACATACCAGCAGCAAAATTTCGACCGGTTCCACCTAGAACGAGGATACGCCCACCTGTCATGTACTCACATCCATGGTCACCGACACCTTCAACGACCGCTGTAGCCCCTGAATTACGAACAGCGAAACGCTCGGCAGCCACACCGCGGAAGTAGCATGTACCGCCAGTCGCACCGTACAGGCAGACATTGCCAATGAGTACGTTCTCTTCGGCCTTGAAGACTGCAGACCGTGGAGGATAGACAATCAGACGACCTCCCGAGAGACCCTTTCCAACGTAATCATTGCAGTCACCTTCAAGCTCCAAGGTGACACCACTGGCGAGGAAGGCGCCGAAAGACTGGCCAGCCGAACCCTTGATGTTCGCATGGATAGTGTCCTGTGGAAGGCCCGCTTCTCCATATCGTCTACTGATCTGGTATGACAAAGTTGCACCTAATGCGCGGTCGGTGTTGACAATGTCACACTCAATTCGACATGGCCGGCCTTTCTCAAGGGCAAGCTCGGACTCTGCAATAAGCTTATTGTCAAGTCTAACATGAAGCTTGTGATCTTGCTTTCGCACATTGTAAGTCGCAACGCCAGGGCGAAGCTGATGGGCAGGCGTAAGGATGAGACCGAAGTCTAGATTCTGGGTCTTCGGCGTACGTAGATCGTCACGCATCTTGAGCATTTCGACATGACCTACCATCTCGTTCACATTACGGAGACCAAGCTTGGCCATAATAGCGCGAAGCTCGTTAGAGACATAGTAGAAGAAGTTGATTACATGCTCGGGGGTGCCTTGGAACTTTGCGCGAAGAGCTTTGTCCTGAGATGCAATACCGACTGGGCAGGTGTTTACTAGCAAAGAAAAATCAGCATTTACTCGGGTAAAATTTGAGATGATACTCACAGTGGCATTTCCTCATCATGATGCAGCCCATTGCGATCAGAGGAGCTGTAGCAAAGCCGAACTCTTCCGCACCCAGCAAACATGCGAGAGCTACGTCCCTGCCAGTGCGTAGCTGTCCATCAGTCTGGACAATAATACGCCCCCTCAGATCATTGAGCACCAGGGTCTGATGAGTCTCGGCGAGACCCAATTCCCATGGCAGACCAGCGTATTTGATGCCAGTCCACCTGGAAGCACCAGTCCCGCCGTCATGTCCAGAGATGAGCAGATGATCTGCTTTGGCTTTAGCGACTCCGGAAGCGACAATGCCAACGCCGGTCTCAGACACCAGCTTCACAGAAACTCGTGCTCGGGGATTAGAGCATTTGAGATCATATATCAGCTGTTTCAAATCTTCGATGGAGTAGATATCGTGATGCGGAGGAGGCGAGATCAGACCAACACCAGCGGTCGAGTGTCTAGTGCGAGCGATAGGTCCGGAGACTTTGTGTCCCGGCAACTCACCACCCTCTCCAGGTTTGGCACCCTGTGCCATCTTGATTTGGAGCTCGTCAGAATCGGCGAGGTAGTTCGACGTGACGCCAAAGCGCCCAGAGGCAACTTGCTTGATGGCAGATCGCATGGTATCCCCGTTCTCCAGAATCTGGCTTCTTTCAGCGTCTTCGCCGCCTTCACCAGTATTTGATTTGCCGCCGAGCCTGTTCATGGCAACAGCCAACGTGGAGTGTGATTCCATGGAGATGGATCCGTAAGACATGGCACCAGTGACGAAGCGGCGCACAATCTCAGTCCATGGTTCTACCTGATCGACTGGTATTTCTGGTCTCTGGTCAAAATCAAAGTCCAGCATCCCACGCAGTGTGCAATTCTTGATCTGTTCATACTCGGTTCTGGAGTATGCTTCGTAGGACTTGTCATTCTTTGTACGGACAGCATCCTGGATGTTGGCTATGGCTATTGGATCGTTGACGTGAGGCTCGCCTCCATCTCTCCAGTGGTATTCGCCTGATTCCGCCAGACCAGGAATGTTGTGAATGTCGCGAGTCGGGAAGCCTTTCTCATGGAAAGCGAAAGCATCCTGAGCGATGAGCTCGAAAGTCATGCCGCTGATGCGGGTAGCTGTTCCGGTGAAGCAGCGGTCAACGACACTGCTGTCAATCCCAAGGGCTTCGAAGATTTGTGCTCCTTTGTAGCTTTGTAGAGTAGAGATACCCATCTTGCTCATGACCTTAAGAATACCACCGTCGCATGAGTATTTGTAGTTTTGAATGATCTGCTCGTTGGACAGCTTCTTCCGGATGAGACCTTCACGATTCATCTTCAGCATGCATTCCATTGCCAAATACGGGCATATAGCATCAACTCCGTAGCCGAGCAGCACACACATATGGTGGACCTCACGGGCCTCCGCAGTCTCGGCGACCAGTGCAGCCTGTGATCGCCACTTGTTGCGAACCATATGGTGATGGACCATGCCTGTGGCTAAGAGGGATGATACGGGAATACGCTCGGCGCTCGTATTTCGATCGGTCAAGATGAGTATTTTGTCCTGATTCTCGATACCTTCCGTTACAGACTCGCAGATTCGATCAAGAGCAGCCATGTAACCCTGAATGCCTTCCTTCTTCGGGAAAGTAATATCAATAGTCTTGACGGTCCAGTCACGATGTAAGGTGGTAATGTTCTTCAATGCGTTGAAATCTTCGATGGAGAGGACGGGTGAAGGTAGCATCAGGCGATGGCATTGAGACGAGTCCATCTCGAGCAAATTACCTTGGGGACCAACATAGCACTCCAACGACATGACGATGGCCTCTCGAATGGGGTCAATGGGAGGATTGGTGACTTGAGCGAAGAGCTGCCGGAAGTACTCGTAAAGAAGTCGAGGCTGCTGTGCGAGGCAGGCAAGGGGAGCATCATTACCCATTGAACCCAGTGCCTCTTTCGAATCAGCAGCCATAGGTCCCAACAGCAGACTAATCTGCTCATAGGAATAGCCAAAGGCTTTGAGCTTGGGATCAGCCTGTACATTAGTATCATCCAACTTGAATGCAAGATCCATTTGTTGTTCGTCTAATTGCTGGCATACTGTGGGGAGTTCGATCAATTCTTTCTGCAGCCAAGATCTGAAGTCTTGACGACTAGAGACATTGTGCTTTAGCTCTGCATCATCTACGATACGACCCGCTACTGTATCAACCAACAACATCTTTCCAGGCTGCAGACGACCCTTCTGCACAATTTTCTCAGGTTCAATAGCGATCGTGCCAACCTCTGACGCACAAACAATGCGATCATCGTCTGTGATGTAGTATCTGCAAGGACGAAGCCCATTTCGATCAAGATTTGCGCCGCAGTATCTCCCATCAGCGAAGGTGAACAGAGCCGGGCCGTCCCAGGGCTCCATCAAACACGCTGCCCACTCGTAGAATGCCGCCTTCTCGGGGTCCATTGCCGTATTATCTTGCCAAGCCTCGGGAATCATGAGCATAACGGCTTCGGGAAGCGAGAGAACGCCGTTGATGGTCAAAAGTTCAAGGACGTTATCGAAAGCGGCGGAATCAGAGCCACCATCTTCGACGATCGGGTACAACTGGTCCAACTCTTCGCCAAAGAAGTTGGACTTCATAACGCCCTCACGAGCTCGCATCCAATTTTTATTCCCTCGAAGTGTGTTGATCTCACCTGGGATTGGTCAGTGCAGTTCGAAGATGAGAAGATTTTCAGCGATCAGGCTTACCATTGTGGGCTGCCCATCGAAGCGGTTGCGCGCGATCCCAGCTAGGAAATGTGTTTGTGGAGAACCGCGAGTGTACCAGTGCAAAGTGACCCTCATAATCGACTGAAACCAGATCGTGATAGTATTGGTATACCTGAACCGGCGACAGTTGACCCTTGTAGACGATGTTTTTATTGCTCAACGAGCATAGGTAAAACCAATTGTGCAGACCAATGGTGTGCGTGGCACGCTTCCGTAATACGTAGAGCTGGCGCTCGAACTTGAGCTCTTCGAAGTGTTCGGCCTCTGTGATTTCAGGTTTGTTCTCCGTACCGTATGCAGACTTCAGTACCACGAAAGGCTGTAGGATCAATGGTTCTCGCGAAAGTGCCGCCGGGCCCAATAAGCTTGTGTCTCTGGGCACCTCTCGCCACCCAAGTACTCTCAAGCCCAGATCTTCAGCAATGTCTTCGAATTTGGTCGTAGACTCCTTGAGTATCTCGGTGTCAGGTTTGAAGAAGAGATTCCCGGCAGCGTACTGACCCTGCGGGGGCAGATCGAAGCCTGTCTCCCGTGCGAAATTTTTGACAAAGAACTTGTGGGGCATCGAGGTCATCACACCCGCGCCATCTCCGTCTCGTGCATCGGAACCCACAGCCCCTCTATGGGTCATATTGCAAAGTAGATTTTGTGCTGTCGCCCATGGTCAGTCCGGTATATAGTAAAGCGGAGCAACAGTGGCAACTCACCATCGCTGATGGTCTTGTGGCTCGCCTTGCCCTTGATATGGCTGTCAAGAAGTCAGTGTGAAGGTGTCGAAGTCAGGATTACTACTGACGCTGCGAAGCCGACACCGCAGGCATCCTTCTCGTACTCAGGGTCGTAGAGACCCTGCTTCACCGGCAGAGCCCCCGCCCATGACCGGTTCTCTGGGGTGTTTTGGTACTCGTATACGTTGGCAGTCGATTGTTCCTCGTCTATGTGTTGTCGGTCAATTCCTTCCTCGAGACCCATCCTACGGATGGCGATTGCTGGTAATCTTTCTGCGCAGGCGGGCTACGGGGAGTATTTGCGGGATCTGCTGCAGTGCCTTTTTGGAAGTCTACAATAAGTGTGCAAGGTAGATGTGAGTGGGACAAGATGAGTGGAGGTTGAAGGGGGAGTTTGGGCGAAGGAAGAAATTAGACGTGGCCAGGCAAGTCTGAACCCCACACCACAGTTCAGCCGTGGCAAAGTGAAGGAAAGTCGTATGATGATGGCAGCCCGCTGGAGTGCCGCACAAGCGCTACCTCGGATTTCAGAGTCCTCTATTCCCCAGTGCAGACTAACGAACGCTGCGAAAATGTTGTGCAGTGGTTTTCGCAGGAGTTTCCCTCGATGTGCGATTTACAAACAATATTCGATTGAGATAAGCTCAATTGGACCAATGACAGACTTTACATTTGCAGATTGGAGTTTTAGCGTATATAATGGTAAATAGACTTCATGCACTCCACCTCCTTAGCGTCCTATAAAGCTTTCTCCCCTTCTTGGTGTGTTCCTTGGGTGGTACAGGATGTTGTCTGTCCCTGATGTTGCGAGATGCGATACCTGCAAGAATTCTACATAAAACTGATATGACCCAGTAATCCTCAGGGGACGATACCCACAGCCTGGTCTCGTCTCTATGCATCAATATCGCAAACCGGTTGTAGCCCATTATACATGCGCCTTTCCCCAAAGCGAAGCCTGCTGCAATGTTGGAGCGCCTACGTGTCAACCTGCTCCCTCACGATGAACCCCCCCTCCCATATGAATCCCTCGTACTTCTTTGCGGTCCCCAGATGCCTTCGTGTTGCTGCCTGCGGTATATAGGAAACGGAAGTGGTCCTCAACCGTAACGGCTGCGCCCGAAACAACATTCCTGGTGTTGGTGTCTCACCCCCACACTGAGCAGTGTTTGAATTTTTGACCGATTAGAGTGGTGCTAGCGTTGGTTAGATCTCATGCACGCTTCAGAGCCGGCTCAAGGCCGTTTGATCGAAGCCGATGTCGGCCGTTGATCTCGGAATGATATCGAGACCCTTGGACCGTTTGATTGGTTCGCTTAGAGTCTCAAAAATGCACAATGACATGCAAAGAATCCAATCGTTTTCGACGGGTTTTGAATGAGGAGTCTACATAAAAGGGTGGGTGTTGAAGCTGTCATAAGTAGATCGACTAATCCGTGTTCGCTTGGAATCCGGGCTTTGGGTGTGTACCGTAGTCACTTCCCTTTTCTGATCCTCGTCTCCTCAATCCACCCAGCTGTCCGGCCCTTGAGCAGGACGTTGATCCTGACCATACCACCCACAACTTCCACTCCGCCACTGCCAAGCACCTTCCCTAAAGTCACATTCTTGCCCACCTTGATCAATCCTCCGCTCCCTGTCTCCATGTAGAACTCTACCCCTTCACTGCTATACTCTTGCTTGTCATCCCATGGCAATGGAAATATGTAGGCCAAATGCTGTGGTACCGTGTCCGTCTCAGGAAAGGCTTTGATGAAGTCGGACTGTGCGTGTAACGGATAGAGAAGTACCACAGGAAAGTGAACCGTGCTGGTGGGGGATAAAGGATCGGGCGCAAGGTGGATCGTGGCGTCCTCCATGTCCGGCGGTTGTGTGCTGTTCCTGATGCGAATGTTGCGGGCTTGGAGGGCTGTCGCTAGCATGGTCTTCGTCCTCTGAGCCCGCTCCGCCTCTTGCTGCTTCTTTCGCTGAGCCGCAACGAGGATATCTCCTCTGGTCTTGATCTTGGTCTGAAGTATCTTCAGAGCGGTATTTCTGGGATCGACAGTGAGACCTCGTATACAAGCATCTGAGGCTTCTGCAACTTTATCCAGTGCGAGCAGAGCGGAGGAAGAGCGGTAATAGGCCTTGACACTTTTGGGGTTGAGTCGTAAAGCAGATGCGCAATCGATGGTTGTTGATCTATAATTCTCTGTGCGAATCCGAAATCAGCCCAGCTTCAGCCCGGAGACTCTTTCACGCGTACTCAGCTCTAGATTGCAGAGTGCTCGATTGACAAAGCACGCTTCTTCCAGCTCTTGTTCCTTCCTTAGCTCGTTTTCCGCATCTGCTTGGGACTGCACGGCCAGAGGTTCATGTGCTGCTTCGGGTTCGCCCTTATGTTTCTGACACAGTACTGCAATACCCTTGGTATAGAACTCCTTCCCATCCATCCACCTCTTTGCCTTAGCCATCTCATTCCCTTGCTCTTTGAAACCTTGGGCTATCTCTGCAGGTGTGCCCTCGTACTGTAGTGCTCGCATGGCTTCGAATTCGACGTTTTCACCATCTACCCTGCAACTCAGATGAGATCACGATAATACAAAGTTCTTCTCATCACACACCTTTTCCAGCATTATCGAGCGAAGTCATGAACAGGGGAGTCTGATTCATCATTTGCACTATCTCGTCTGCGGTATGAGACCGCACCGAGGCCATTTGAGGTGGCAATGATGGAGTATTGTCATCGCGACCCAGTGCACTCTTACTGACTGGGAAGGGAGTAGACTGTGAAGCGGCTGCTGGAACTATGGAGGGCGACGGCGGAGGTGCGATATCCTTAGAAGAGCTGATCTGGGGGGCTTTTTCGAGATCATCATAGAGCTCCTCCATTCGAGACGTCGTCTATGAAGGAGGGAATGGCTTGATCACAATGCATGAGACTCGAAGAACCACATCGAGGAAACTCGCCAAGACACTATCTAGAATACGCAAATGCTTGGCAAAGTCACTGGGGAGGCACTGGAAGAGTGCTCACACAGAAGCCCTAATCGCTCGATAACCACCAATATTCTACATCGTTTCGCTACACGCACATCGTTCCACAGGTCGCATACGAGTAGTATTCGAATGATATCAATCTCGATACGGAATGATGTACTATACTAGGCTCAATGCAGAATAGAACACCCCTGAGATTCATACATATTCCTGCGCCATACTCCATAATTTACTTACGTTTTTTAGCGATCATCAATGGTATGCATATCGAAATCATACATGTAAGTCAACCGCCACCGGCAGCAGGCCCAAACCACGATGTTGGAGTTGTCAGTATGCCGAGGGTGCTTCGACTGGTCAGTTTTAGGCGGCTAGACGGTCCATGTACGACGAAAGTGTCAATGAAGGGAAGTGTACCTTTCTAAAGGCCTTGATCCGTCAGACAGGGGCTGGAGCTGGAAGTCTGGGATATGTTGTGTCAACAAAGTGTTTGTGTGATTAAGGTGATAAGTGGAAGAACTTGATTGAAGCAATGAGCGTTTATTAAGCTTCGTCACAAGAAGATGGCTTTGTTGTCAGTCCAATCTGTTTGTGCTGGAAAGGAGCCTGAAGAGATCTTTGTGATACTACAATCGTTTCCGTGAGTTTTATTCCCAGCGCTCTTGAAGCTTGGACGTCTGCTTAGCATGACAGGTAGTATCCCCATTCGAGCGATTTGAGCTCGATGGTGAGGTCTCTTTTCGGGAGCAACAACTGCTTCTAGTGTAGGCGTACACTGGTGTCAGCTTGAAGCCTCGCACACACGGCAATGTTCCACTGGCCCAGCCCTTTAACAGAGCAGTCTTTCAATACATCTCAGTTCATAAGTCACAATTAGCGAGGTGTCCAGCAGGAATGGTTGAAAAGTATGAATGCTTCAGTTACTACGTGACTAGATACATGAACGAGAATGCAGCCAAACATGATAAAAAAAGACAAGATACGCTGATAATTACCTTGTGTGCGCAACCTGAACACTCTCATCGCTCACATTCAGGCTTAACAGTATACTCCGTTCTGGCAACAAACACTTCAAGTCGACGACAACAGCCACGGTCTTAGGTAAAGTGTTCCTGAAGCAGGCTCTGGGCGGGCGTTGTTTCCCATCGATTTCCCGTCTGTAGGAATACCAGGATCCACATATGAAACCAGGAAATGGCAGACCAGGCTTTGCAGAGTGCCAATGACTGCCGATGCCCATCTCAGTGGTCCTCCAGTTCGCACAGATCTTGGCACTCGTCGTCCTCTTGGAAGACAGCCCATGAAAAGAGACAGTGCTGCTCTGTTCAAGCATGTGTGCTTGACTTCTGGGAGATCGTGAGGCCTTATGGTCCGCCACCAGCAAAATCCGGCAACGTCTGCAATAGCATCGTCGACAGGAGGTCCATCAAGAGCACGTAGGGCTTGTCGACCAGGCAATGGTTGAATACTGCGAGAATACGCAGATTCATGGTGAGTAGGCCATCCCAGCCCCCAAGCAACCATTCGACATTATTCCGGCCATCGATCTTTTTCTGCTTGTTGACTATATTAGAATAGTCACGTAGTCGAGCCAATACACACTTCAAGAAATCCGTCACTGATCGGCAGTATCTGCCGCCTTCTCGTTTTCCTCAAAAGAAGTTGAAGAGATCTGCCCTCCTTGTAGCTCGAGCCTTCGTGGCCATCGACTCAAGCATAAATCCATAGCAATTCCTCGTAACTTTGTCAATTCTTTGCTCTGTTTGCTAATTACCTCTTGAAGGGCGTTTGCTTCTTTCCCGTGGTTCTTCCCCATGCGCTGAGTTCCTCCCGGGCGCAAGGCTATTTGTCCAGCAGTGCTCTTTGTCACGAAGGCGTTCTCGATGTCCACTTCGCTTATCGGTAGTCCGTATGGATCTCCTGCATCTTTTAACGACAATTGCTCTTCTCACAACCAATGTGGTAGCCCGAGTCTTCTTGAATTTCAGCTCAAGCATGAACGCAAAGCGATCATGGCAGTTTTTTATCCTTCGATGCCACTTTACAGAATCCAGGTGTGACAACTTGTCACTCTTCTTGCAGTAGGCAAACCAAATTACCATCTGCTTAGCTTGATGCGAGGCCTTGGTCGAAAGTTCGACCCTGTAGTCGTCGTCGGTAGCCGGAATCTTCCTGAAAGTCAATTCAAGCATGAACGTGTAACGTTCACGACAGTTTTGCATCCTTCGATGCCGCTCTTCGAGCTTCAGATGTGACAACTTATCACTCTTCTCACAGTGGGCGAACCAGTCGACCATCTACTTGGCTTGACGCGAGGCCATTGCAGAGGCCTCGGCGGGATCCTTGGCGACGTTCTCTAGGTCGACCTCGAAGGTGTCGTCGTTGTTCGCGATGTCTTCAAGAGCTTGCTTGAAGTCCGAGTCGCTCTCGGCAGCGCTCGTCTTGTCCTTGTCTTCTCCAGTGTGCAAAGCTGAAGCTAAAATACTCAGCTTCGAAAAAGGAATGAGAGTGAGCGTTACTCAATCTTCAGAGTTTATTGAGCTCGAGTATCAAAGATTGTGTATATATATAATTGGCATGTAGATTTTCATCTTCTGCTGAGTGCAAAGCCGGAGCTGGATTTCTCAGCTTCGAAGGGGAATTGGAATTCAGCTCATAAAGTTGCTTGCGTGAGTGTTTTCCCAGCATCACGGACCCCATGGCAACTTTGCCATGAGTAAAAAGCATTGTATAGTCCTACAGTAAATATGGAGAGTAGGCGATTGGCGAGAAATCCTTCAAGATCTAGTATCTTCTGTGTTTGCTTTGTACGAAGCACGAGTATGTAAAAGAAGAGGTATTTTCAAATCTAAACATATACCGAGAGCGTTTTCCCATCAAAGTTCATTGCCCATCAACAAGTGACAACTTCCCTTGCGTAAAAACCATTGTAGAATTGTACAGTAATATCGGAGAGTAAGCGATTGGAGAGCAATCCTTCAATATAGAGTGTAAAAGAAGAGGTATCTTCAAATCTGAAGATGCACGAAAATCTCCCAGCACTTACGGTTGGATACTGGCAAGTGACAACGTGCCTTGCGTAAAAACCATTGTATAATCGTACAGTAAATATGGAGAGTAGGTGATTTGAGAGTAATTCTTTTAATATACAGAATCTTCCGTATTTGTTTTGTACGATGCACAAGGTTGTAAAAGAAGAGAGCCGAAACTTACCCAAGCAGGCCAGCGGAGCCGCTACTTCACAATTGCCATGAATTTGACCAATGTAGCTGCAAAATGGCAAGCCAAGTGCAATACAAAATGTGGAACTGACACCAATCGAAAGAGTCATTGGCTATCTCGACCTTGTATTCGAGAAAAAAGAAGATGCAAATGGTATCAATACAGAAGACGAATTAAATACTGCAGAAGTTGAGGACTACCATCTCCAAGATGAAGCATGAAAACAACAGCATTCCATTTCTTGACTTTCATCATTCGATATAAGTGAAGCACCCAAGTACTTCCAAAACTCACATTCAGCCACCGACATTGTGATGAGAACGTCTTGAAGACGGCTCAGAAATACACACTCCACCTTGTGCTCAGTGATAACAGGTTCGACGAGTTGGCTGAATTCAAATTTAAGAGAGCGGTGCCTGTATGGAACGGAGAAACTGGAATTGAGAATATGTGAATGAAACAATAATAGCGTCATCGCAGAGACTATGCTTCATATCGCCAGGACTTAGGAAAACAGGTCAATTGTAAATGATATTAATAGTGAGATAATGCGTATGCATGAAAGTAGCAGCCAATCAATACAGAGAAAATCAAACGAAAACATGGAGGTTGCAGCTAAGGATGTATTTATTTGAGCTGTTTGTGAAAGTCCACAGCCATGATGTTGAAAACTGTCACCGCTCCACTGGCTATGGATTGTACTGCTTGCTCCATGAGCATTGGATGTGCTGCATACTGCTGTGCTCGAGTCCCCAAATGAAGATCGGACAGGCACCGTTGGCGACATGGGCCGCTCGAAAAGTGCACCCGGACCTCCTCGACGCTGTCCTCGATGCCCCTGGGGCTGTTCCCCGCCATGGCCTCGATCTCCAACGTCGCCGCCATCGAACCGGTGACGATGCTTATGACCCTGCGCAGGCCCTGGACGACGTGTTTGAGCGACTCGACCTCATTTTCGAGGCGTTCCCGCTCCAGCGCCAGGTTGCGCATCCCTCCGCGCGTAAAACTCGTCGTCGCCGACTGCAACACCCCGGATGGCCTGAGGGTGGCCGAAGGTCGATGCGTCATGTTGACCAAAGGGCGCCCGAAGTCAGACGTCGCGTCTACAAGGGTTAACCGGATAACCACGATGGATGGGAGCGATATGACTCAATAGAGAAAATTGAAAGGATGGCAGTGTCGGTTAGGACAGAACTCCTTTCGTCTTGGCCAGATGGTGCAGAATGTTGTTGGATACGCACCGCAAATAAGTTAAACACTTGGTACGGTACCGCTGGCCATATATCGTTTGTCCGACTTTACCCCCCAGAAAAGATTCAAAAACTGAAAGTTCCGGCTGCCGAAATGTTCCCTTCCCTTGTAAACAGGTCGTTTGGACTGTTGTTGAATACGCACGGCAAATAAGTTAAACACTTGGTACAGCACCGCTGGCCATGTGATGTATGTCTGACTTTACTCCCCAGAAAAGATTCACAAAATGAACGTTCCGACTGCCGAAACGATCCTTCCCTTGTGAACATGTCGATTGAATTGTTGCTGAATACGCACAGCAAGTATGTTGAAAACAGTCACCGCACCTATTGGCAATATAAGAACTGCCTCAAATGACTCTAAAAGCTCAAGAAGATGAAGATTCTGGCTGGGAATTGATCCTTGCCTTATTGGCAAACGGTGCAGATTGTTGTCGAGTACACACAGCAGATAAATTGGAACACTTGATAGGGCACCGCTGGCCATTGCTACAATAACGGCCTGACATGACTTCAGATATTCCAGAAGATGGAACATCCTAGCTGACGAAATGATCCTTCCCTTGTGAATAGATCGTTTGGAATTCTGTTGGATTCTTACGACATATATATATATAATATTGTATATGGGACCAGTGGCTAAACGATAAGAGCCTGACATTACTGCTTGGAGAGAATCAAAAAGAAGACAAAGGATTCGGCCGAGAAGGCGGTGCTTCCATTATCTGATATGACTGCTCAGATTGAATGAAAAATAAGATAGAGATTTAAGTTGAATGTACTTAATTCCTAATCAACGAGTCGTTCAAACTGTTCTGGATGACTTACAATAATAATGTTGAAGATGGTCTAAGGAACCGCTGGCTGTATACACTTTGTCTGAAATCACTCCTTGGAGAATCTCAAAATGAAACCAGAAGTGCGATTATAGAAGAGCTGCTCCCTTCGTCGACAGATGGTGCAGAATGTTATCTAGAAACTTTCGAAAATCTCAAGCCCACAAGTACACTTGACTTGAAGCAGGGCTGTGCATTACTGCAAAGCTACAATGTGAAATAGTCTGATCTCTGCCTGGCTTTTGTAAAGTGGATGTGTATGAACCAAGCAATCGGTGCGAAATGATGGATGCCTGTAAACATTCGATGTGTCTTCTAGAGCTTTGCTTGCCAAATAAACCACAATACCTCCGCAGCAACATGCCTGTGTCTCAGATGCAGAAGGGGAAGGAATATCCACCATGCATCAAAACTTAAGTAAAATTGCCGGTTATGAAATCAGAAGTATAGTGGCACGGATATATATATTGTGACAGAGCTGGGGATGGGATGGAGTACCATTGCATAGATGTATGCGTGTGCAATGGTATGATATAAAGATAGTAACAGTCATGTTGGCAGAATAGGAAAGAGGTTGACGGAAGATGGGCTGAAAACGAATGAGGAGAGCAGGTTTTGTACTCCAATTTGGAGATGTGAAGGAGCTGTAGATGTGAAAGGACGAGTGACATACGCAGGGTGAATGCGAAGAAAGTAAGGAATGGAGAGGCGTGAGTGTGACACAGAATTGGTGCTATGGAAAATGAGAAGTCCAAATGAATGAGAAGTAGAGCAGAGAGGGGGTGAGCGGAGGTGCCATGAGATCAATAAAACAAAAAGGACTGAAGCGCCAGCTCCCAGCAACAGAAGAAGAGCCTCCATAGTAACCTCACGATGTCATTATCAGGTATGATGATCACTGTAAAGAAGTCTTATGAAGTTGTATTGAAGCTATTGAGCACCTGGTCTGATCTGAGCTCGCTAATCTGATCACACTGTCTAATTACACCCCGAAAACACCATCCAGCTTTTTCATCGTAAGCTATTCATCTAGAGGGCAAGGGAATTCGTGCGACATGATGTTTGCATCGTAGAGCGTTCTGATTTACCCGCTTTAGCAAGATATGTAGCCCGCTGTAGCAATGATTGAGATGCAACACTTTTAGTCGACCTCCTGCGAAGGCTATCAGTATATATTTCATGGGTGGTGATGTAGGAATCGAAACTTACCTCCACAGTTGGTCCATCATCATGACCAGCGGCGCCACCAGGAGCGCCGCCAGGGAATCCACCGCCAGGCATACCGCCACCAGGCATTCCACCCATACCGCCTGGCATTCCACCCATGCCGCCAGCACCACCTTCACCGCCATACATCTTGACCATGATGGGATTGGCGACACCTTCAAGCTGCTTTTGTGTAGACTCATATTCTTCTACCGTAGCAGTCTGGTTGTCGTCGAGCCATGCGACGGTCTTGTCGATCTCTGACTTGAGTGATTCTTTCTCGGAAGCGTCAAGCTTCTCTTCCACCTTGGGATCCGAGATGGTGTTGCGGAGTGAGTATGCATAGGATTCGAGAGCGTTCTTGGCGGAGATGCGAGCTGACTCGGCCTCATCCTCTTCCTTGTACTTCTCGGCTTCAGCCAACATACGCTCGATCTCCTCCTTGGAGAGACGGCCTTTATCGTTGGTGATGACGATTTTGTTGGTCTTACCAGTACCCTTCTCAAGAGCGGAGACGTTCATGATACCATTGGCATCAAGGTCGAAGGTGACCTCGATCTGAGGAACACCACGAGGTGCAGGTGGGATGCCGGAGAGCTCGAACTTTCCGAGCAAGTTGTTGTCCTTGGTTCGAGCACGCTCTCCCTCGAAGACTTGAATGAGCACACCCGGCTGGTTGTCGGAGAAGGTTGAGAACACTTCGGATTTCTTGGTAGGGATTGTAGTATTTCTCTTGATGAGCGCAGTCATGACACCACCAGCAGTCTCGATACCGGAAGACAATGGCGCCACGTCGAGAAGAAGGATTTCACTGGTGGATTTCGAGGAGGTATCGCCAGAGAGGATGGCCGCCTGCACGGAAGCACCATAGGCAACAGCCTCGTCAGGGTTGATCGATCTATTGGGCTCTTTGCCGTTGAAGAAGTCGGAGACAAGCTTCTGGACCTTGGGGATACGAGTGGAACCACCAACCAACACAATCTCATGGACTGAAGACTTGTCAATCTTGGCGTCACGGAGGACACGCTCGACGGGCTCCATGGTTGAGCGGAAAAGATCCTGGCACAGCTCTTCGAAGCGAGCACGAGTGATGGAGGTGTAGAAGTCAATGCCCTCAAACAAAGAGTCGATCTCAATGGATGTCTGGGCAGAAGAAGAGAGGGTTCGCTTGGCTCTCTCGCAGGCGGTTCGAAGACGACGCAGAGCACGGTTGTTGGTACTTAAGTCGCGCTTATGTTTCCGTTTGAACTCCGTTACAAAGTGATTGACCAAGCGGTTGTCGAAGTCTTCCCCACCCAAGTGAGTGTCTCCGGCAGTTGCCTTGACCTCGAAGATACCCTCCTCGATGGTCAGAAGCGACACGTCGAATGTTCCACCTCCCAAGTCGAAGATGAGCACATTGCGCTCACCCTCGGCTTTCTTGTCGAGACCGTAAGCGATGGCTGCGGCGGTGGGTTCGTTGATGATACGGAGAACATTCAGACCGGCGATCAATCCGGCGTCTTTCGTGGCTTGACGCTGAGAATCGTTGAAGTATGCCGGCACAGTCACAACAGCGTTGTTGACGGTTTCCCCAAGGTATGCTTCCGCCGTCTCCCTCATCTTGGTCAACACCATTGCCGAGATCTCTTCTGGTGTAAATGTCTTGTCCTCGCCTTTAAACTCCACAGTAATGACTGGCTTACCAGCCTTGTCGACGACTCTGAATGGGAAGTGTTTCATATCGGCCTGTACCTCAGCGTCTGCGAACTTCCGTCCGATCAAACGCTTTGCATCGAATACAGTGTTGTTGGGGTTCATGGCAACTTGGTTCTTCGCCGAGTCGCCGATCAGACGCTCGGTATCCGTGAACGCAACGAAGGAGGGTGTCGTTCGGTTACCTGTATACCCTGTATGTTAGCTTTGTTCTTTCGTTTTGGCAAAATTCCAAAATTCTCAAAACTTCTCCAAAACACCATCTAAAACATCCAGGATGTCGACGACAACGCAGGGAACGTGTAACTGACCCTGATCATTAGCTACGATATCGATCCTGTCGTCTCTAAAGATGCCTGTGAACAGTTAGCAATGGTTGTGGGTTGATGGGGAAGGAAAGGGAAGATTGTACGAACCGACACAGGAATAGGTGGTGCCCAAATCAATTCCGATCGCTGGCGCCATCTCGGATGGTTGAGTTTGGAGTATTGTATCGAGTATCAGGACGGGTCTGAGAAGAGGGAAGTATCAGTGTGTGTGATGGAAAAATGGGATTGAGAAAGAATTGTGGTAGTATTTTAAAGTTGAGATTTGCGGATCCAGAAGGCAACAGAATCTTCGCGAATTTTCGGGAGAATATTGGCCCGGCCCCGATCACTCACCCACTGCCTGCAGTCAGCATAAAGTGGCTCAATGTGAGGAGAAAAGTGGCTGTGGCTTACTTGAAAGGCCGGATTTCGTGTCACAACGTGGTTTCCGAGCATATGCCCAGTGGGCCCTGCTGCTGCTGACTGTTCCATATCAGCATATTTTCTATCAAATCGACGTACATTTCATGTCCAATGAGTGGAAATTACCGCAGGATTGTTAACCCTATGAGGCTCCGCCTCCTCCTCCTCCGCCGCCGCCGCCCTCTTCTCCTCGTCTTTTTTGTCCTCCTTCTTCTTCTTCTCCGCCGCTTTCTCGGCAGCCTCGGCTCGTTTTGCTCGCGCCGCCCGTTTTCTGGCCCTGCGGGAGAGCTGGGGGGGGCCCCCGGGGCGGCGAGGGGTGGGGCCGGTGGAGGGTGTGGGGGCGGTGGTGGTGGTGGAAGGGATCGGGAATTGTAAGGTTCGTAAGCCGTTGGGACCCTATCGGATCCATTAGCCACTAAATCTTTCCCCAATATTGACACAGTAATGGCAATGAGTGATAGCAAGTGCGACCAGAGAAGCAGGACACGAGCAAATGATGGTACATGTTGGAACGACAGGTACGTTGGAAATACCAGAATTATGTGATGAAGAGAGCAACGACTGAAGGCAAGAACAATCGAGAAGCAGGACGAGAGCAACGCTTGATGTCTGTGGTTACGGCAGGTACGTTCGAGATGCTAGAAGCATGTAGTGAAAAAAGCAACGAGTGAAGGCAAGAACGATAGAGAAGCAGGACGAAAGCAACACTTGATGTAGGTGATGATGGCAGGTACGTTGGAAATGCCAGAACCATGTGATGAAGATACCAACGAGTGAGGGTAAGCACGATAGAGAAGCAGGATAGAAGTAACTCTTGATGTCTGTGGTGATGGTAGGTACGTTGGAGATGCCAGAATCACTGTCCACTGACGACTCCATTTGATACTTACAGTTGACCACATATGTCCCCCGTTGGGGCCTAGGTTAAACGTGAAAACGGTTTGCATTTGTGCTTGAGAAGAAAGAGAAGAAAGAGAGAAAATTTCGGCCGGGAAGGTCTTCCTATTGTCGGCTACGTAATCGCGGAGATCGCTCACTAAAGTGAAAACGGCAATTGCAAGAGAGAAAGACACGTGTTTAACTATACGTCTTCTAGAAACCCTATCTCAGAACCTTGACCGCCCTTGAAGAACCTTTAGTAGGCCAGTATCAAGTAATCAGTCTGCGTGTACCTCACAGCTCCTGCAATTCTGAAGCTGGTTTGAAATGCTACAGCCAACGTGATGTCTCAAAGTCTTCAGCTCCCAGCCCAGCGTCTAAGACCCAGGCAAGGACAAGCTCACGTCCGGTAGAATGCAGTTCTTAAACAAATTCAGGACAAGTAGTATTTGTAGGATGAGAATCTTCCAGAATCGATTGATGTAGATATTCATCTCGCGGTGTATGTCTACATGGATCGCGAGAACAAGATCTCCGTGAAAGGAAGATAGATCTATATGAATAGTAGAAGCCCTCGTGCCTTCAAGTAAGACCACGATTGAGGCTGACATACCGATACATCGGATCAAGCCAGTGCTGAAAGAGATTTCACAGTCGTGGCTGATTGTCATACTCGAGGCTGATGGAATGAACGGATATTAGGCTTTCAGAGAATTATAAGAATTTGCTTTTGTTCGTAAGAAGCTCAGGGTAATACTGCTACGAGAGGACAGGCATATGTTGTATCAACGCAGAGAGAGACCTGGGAAATTACACACAGTTGAGAGCTATAGTCACCGCCTAGAGCTAACATCATCAGAGATCATGCCAGGGAGTTGATGAGAATAGCAATCATCGCGAATCGAAATATACCCGGCTCAGATGGAAAGCCACCATGCTTGCGTTCAGACGAGATATAACTGCAACTCATCTGGTCTAACATGAGCGGCATTGCAACTGTATGTAGAAACACCAGTCACTCTTACGAAATTTGCGACGAGACCGATGATAATTCCTGGACCTCCAGCCCAGCTCACCGTTTCTAACCCATCCATTGTACATATTATCGAGGAAAGAAATTAAGCCCATGGCTCTCCAAGCACCGAGATATCAGAGAGATGGCTAATCTTACATGTCAAACCCGATATGTCTCTATTGTCTTGGAAGCAGAGAGGGATGGAGATCACACATAGGAACACTAAAGCAGTCATTATTGCGACGATAAGAAACGCGAAATCTGGACCTCCAGCCCAGTTCTCGAGTTGTAGCCCCATCTAAATCACATATCGTCCAGGAATAAAACCCAACCCATCCCGTTTGCCGCAGTCAGGATTTGATAAGTTACCTACTCTCACATGTCAGCCCCGGTATGTCTCTATTGTCTTGGAAGCAGAGAGGAATGGAAATCACACGTACGAACACTAAAGTAGTCATTATCGAGTTATGACCCATCCAAAACTTACATTATCGAAGCATAAACCTCAACCCATCGTTCTCCCCGGCCCTCTCCCAGTCCCAAACCATCCCACGAACGACCACTTTCACACCTTAAAACGGTTTCATTGGCGTGGAAGTGGTGGCAGGGACTCAAACAAAGCGTACCCTTTTGAGAAGAATAAAGAGCTAATCGAGCGATGACAGAGACAAGACAAACGTGGTTCAGTACCCTTCTAGGGTTGGATTGAGGAACAAGCAGCAATGGCATCTAAACATTCTGTGCCCTTCAAGCCCTCGATCTTGCCTTTCAACGCTGCAACATCACACTACCTACTTCAACAACCACATCATTGAATCCCTAGCAAGGAGAAGCGTGCTTTCAATTATTTAGATTCAGATCGTTTGCGTTGCTTGTTAAGTGCGTACGATGCGAAAAAATGTCAGTGTTCGCCCAATATTCTTCCCTTTAATTGAGTAAGGAGCTGTGACTTTATGTCATGGCTGTCTGCAAGCTAGGTACCGACGTAAGTGCCAATTTCCCAGTCCAATTTGGTCTCATAGGAGCTGGGGTACGATACGATAACGCTTGTTACGAGGTAGGCACGGTAGGATGCGTGAGATGCCAAGACTCCTACTCGAAGGGCGCGCGTATGATACGCGGCTATTCTGACCAATTGCCGTTGGTACTCACAAATTTGTCCGCTAGTATCGATCTGCATACTACTAAGTACGCAAAAAATCCAGCGTGCAAGTTGTTCAGTCATTCCAATTTTTACAGGCATTCTCTAGTATCTAGCAATCATGATACGAATGAAAGAGACATCTACATTCAAAGACCGTATCAACGAAGCTTTATCTCGCATCACAGCAGTGGTATCATCCCACCAATTGGAACCGTTCGTACGCTCGCTGCATATGAATCGTAGTAATCATAATCATCAATGCCGCCCTTACGAAACCAGAACAGAAAGACTCATCCCCTCCGTCTCCGCTTCCTCGGCCTCTGATCTACCAACTCACCCTCATTCCCATCCTCTGCCTCCATCGTATTCACCGTATTAGCCGGGCTAGTAGCCTCACTGCTGTCCATTTCCTTGACTCTGCCATCATCCGGAACTTCCAGTCCAGCGCCATTATGCACGGAACGGTCATTCGCAATCTCGGTGTTGGCCCCAAAGTCGAAATCCGGAAGGTCTGCACCAGTCACGAAGTTGTAATTGTTAGGGTCGGTGCCGTCATTGAAGTAGTCTTCACTCTTAAACATGGAGTCAAAGTCGAAATCATGAGTCCCGTTTTGCCCGCTATATGCCTGGTCATTCACTCCTGGGATTGAGCCAGATGGACTCAGTGGTGCGATGGCGGCCTGCATCATAGCCATCCGCTGGTCTTGCTCACGGAGGGATTGCTCAATCTGGCTCAGCTGTTCGGCATTCATAGAGATCTGAGCTAGATTTGCGTTCGGATTAGGCGGACTGTATGAAGCAAGAGCGTTGTTTTCGTCGTTGATGTTGCTCTGGTAGCCGTTTTGTGGAGACTTTGCCTGTTCGTCAGACATCAACTGCAGCATGTTTTGCCGCTGGCTAGGTGTGAGCGGCGTTTGACCGTTGGCGGTCTGGAGGTGAGAGAGAGCTTCTGAGAAATCCATTGTCGGGCCGATAACTTTACTATTGTTAAGGGCGCTCGTAGAATTCAGTATCGAAAGAACGTCTTGCTGGGGCGGATTGGCGTCTGAGTTCGAGGGTGGACTGTTTGAGGATCGTGCGGAAGGCGTATCGCCGTTGATCTCATGAACAGCTGGCGAGACCAGGGGTGTCTTTTCCTTGGTAGGATAGGAAAAGGTGCCCTCAGGCCATTGGTTTGGTTTCCATCCCTTTGAACCGGTCGAGACAGGTGAGGCTTTATCTTTGAGGAGTAAAGGCTGTCTTTTCCGAAAGCGGGACTGATCTGGAGTCGCAAGCCGACTTCGGTCCTTGTCATCCCCAACATCGACAATATTGCCACGACCGTGCTCCAACCCCGCCCCACCTTGTAGATTCTGGCTGTAGAAGGTAGCTAGAAAGTTCAAGATGGCAGTGATTGAATTGTCGTGCTTTTGATGCATCTCGTGGTAGGTTTTGGCCTGACCATAAAGCCGGGCATTCTCTCTTCTCGATTGATTCAGCATTTCGGTAATCTTGCGCTGGTTGCTTCGGATCTCTGCCATTTCCTGCCGCAAGTTCTCGAGCTGATCCGGTGGGAGTCTGTTGTCTGTTGAGCCGATCATAAGAGGTTGTCGTCCGTTCCAGCTGTGCCCATCTTCGAATGACTCAGGGCCTAAAGGTGCAGGACTATCGCGAGGGAAGACGTCAATATCCTCGTCCACATCTTCCTGCTTTGCTCTACTGTTGCCCTTCCCAGCCCCTTTTGATAAGGCATTCTTGGGCTTGTGTATTAACCAGAGCAAGTCTGGCTTGCCACGCTTGAAGTATGGGTTCGAGTATTCGCTGGGGTTCTTGTTCTTCCTCTCACTCGCTCGCATGGAGTTATCTGATAAGCCGACCTTCTTGTGGAAGCCGTACATGTTCAATTGGCGTACAAATGAAGCGTAATTGTTGTGCTTGAAAAGCTCTGGTATCAGAGTCTTTGCAAATTCGTCTTCATCTACAACGATGAATGAGTCCCCGCTATCCGACCACCGTATCAAGTCGGTATTTTGAGTGTTCTCGTTGAGAAAGCTGCTGAGTTTCTGCACAAAGGGCGGGATTTGCTTTCGCTTTACTTGTGCATCCCTCTGAGCTAGGTGAGCTCTCTGACCGAGATCATCGTAGCGGCCTTCTCCACGACTTGGTCCTTGCCATTGCTCCTCTGCAGGTTGCGATAAGCCGCTATATTCTGCGCCAGCCTCTGGGTACCCGTAGTTGACTGATAACACTTGATTGCCTGATTGCGTTCTCACAAGGTCGGTGCTCGTATTCTCTGTTTGGTTCTGAGGTTGCATGTCCTGATTGTTGTGATACGGTATGCCATTCATACCTATGTAGGTCCCCGTAGGATCGGCGTAATTGCTCGTGAAGTTGGTGTCGTAAGGGGGACTATGGGGCAATTTCTGCATCTGAACATTTGCGTTCTGCATCATGGCTGAAGGCTTGCTGTTGTGATTGGGCCTTTTGACGTTTTGAACGTGATCCTGGTCTGATCGAGACAACGCAGACGCTGGTCGCTTCCGAGCCGTACCTTGCCTCATTGTAGCCACTTTCCTCCACCCCTGGGTTCGGGAATCCTGATACGGACACCTTCTGCAGTAAGGACCAGTGCGTTGTTGATTGCGTGGCCCTCCGAGTCCTCCGCTGCAGCTACCGTGCCTCAGTATGGAATACTCGAATGGGCCCAAAGTCACTCAGGTGAGCACGCCAATGATGATATCACAGACGATTAGGTAGGTCCTTGAATACAGCCGCTGGTTATATGGCGCAAGGGCGATTAAAGTACTTATGTTGAATGGCAGCCTGATTGCAAGGCTTTTGCGTCACTGCATTGAGCTGCTGTTGCTGTCTCAAAGGTGGCGCATAAACAAGAAGCCAAAGATTCCCTAGACGTAGGAAGAAAGCCGTTGAGTTCCGGCGACGCAATCGTGGAAACAATGTTTGACATTTGTCTCTTGGGACGAACTTGATATCAGTCCCAGCCAAATCGCTTATACCTTGCTATGATTGGTCAGATGAGCGGGTACGATTAGCCGCGAGTGGGCCTTGAGCTTGAGCCCTCGATATCTGATGAATTGCTTTTCAAATATAATCTAGATGCAAGTCATGGCAACGCATGTTTGAATTACGTAAGAGCTGTGGAGTATGTTCACTGCCAGATTACGTCTTCTCTCCAGCTCGTCTATCAGGGGCTCTTCCCCGATCCCTGTCAACATCCCAAGCTTTACTTGTCGGTCCACCCATCCTTGCCAGCTTCCTTGCTTTGGCCTCTTCCCTAATCGTCTTCTCCTTTTCTCTAGGATCAATGACCATAAGCTCATCTTCACCCTTTTGCTTCCAGGTCAAATCCTTGCCCAGTCTGTCCTTTTCGAAACTCAATGCGTGAGACATCCATCCCTCATCGTCATCGTCTTGTGCTTCAGCATCGCCGCCGTTGTGCTGATCCCATGCTTGACATGACTGACAATGTGCTATAAAATGGAGATCGCATAACATGGCTTCTTCATCGTCATTGCTGGTTGCTGGGTCTTTGTCATGGCCATTGACTTGATCTGGCTTGCTTGGGTCGTCACCCACGGGGCCTTGCGATGGCTCAGCCTGTTTTGGCGCCCTTTCAAGCTTAGCTTGAAAAGCATTCAGCACGGCCAGTGCATCCTTGTCCACAGGCGCTTCACCGTTAGCACCATGCTTACGCTTGCGGCCACGCATGGCATTCTCTGGAATCATCTGTTCGAGTGCGGACTTCTTGCGTGGTTCTGGTGCTGGCGTACTATGAACGTTGCGCTTCATGGAGGCCTTGAGGTCTGCGATCTGCGCGTTCGTCCTGTCCAAGAGTGATGTTACTTTGCCTACTTGCTCGGGCTCAGGAGACGAAGACGGCGACCGTGATGCCACCTCATCATTTGGTAGAGGAAGCTGCAGTTGCGGATTTGGCTTGGTCATATGTGCAGGTGATATAGAACGTGATGATCGCCTTCGTATTACCTTCTCCACCGGTTTCCCGAACTTTAAGCCATCATCCGCACTGACCATCTTGGAATTGAACTTTTCTTTCATATTAGGCTCCTCCATCCTTTCATCACCCTCATCACCAAAACTCAACAGTACCTTGCCACCCTTCTTCTTACCCCTCTTCTTTCCCTCCCCCTTTTCCTCAAATACCGCTCTAGGCTTGACCTCCCTCCTGACCATTTCCTCGAATGGGTTCACCAACACCTCGGTCCCCACCACTTTCGTAGGATATACGGGCCTCTCACTCCCCTCCACAGCTTCCAAATCCGCCTCTCCCATCTTCATCAAATTATAGATCGTATCACCCTCGATGCGCCCAAACATTGTGTGCCGATCCTGCAACTCTCTTGTCTCCCCCAACGTCAGAAAGAATTGACTTCCGTTATCGTCCTTCCCACCACCATTCGCCATACCCAGCAACCCTCTCCTATTAAACTTAAGTCGGCTGTGGAATTCATCCTCGAACGTGCCACCAGGGTAGATGGCTTCACCGCCATGACCGCTGCCTGTGGGGTCGCCACCCTGAATTATGAAGCCAGGTACAAGACGATGGAAAATGGTGTCATTGTAGTAGCCATCAAGGCAGTGCTGGAGGAAATTCCTTGAGGCGATTGGAGTTTGTTTTGCGAATATTTCGAGGAGAAGGTCGCCGGTAGTGGTTGTCAAAAGGACTTTCGCCGTGGGTTGAGGCTCGAGATTGTAAAGTACGGACATGGTGACCGAAGTCTGCAATGGTGAATACACAAGCCTACGCAGTGGATAATACTAGCTTCAGCATCTGCTGTAGAATCGCGTAGGAGCAAAGTCACAAAGCCTCTTCAGGTTAGCAGACGTGCCAAGTCGGGCAAAGCCGCAGCTAAGCCCAATCAGTAGTTAGAGCCCCTTAGCCCAACAATAGCTCACGCCTCAATCTTCCAAAGAGGAATTCATGGACCATCACAAGACCCGACTTCTGGATAGAACTAAGGTAAAACCGCGGCGCCCACCTTAGTGAGGACAACACCGGTATGAACTATTGAAGCCGAATTTCTCAAAGAAGAGTTTACGGAATGTGTTAGCCTCTAGCATTATTGATGTCGAGCTAGACAAAGTCCAATTAGTTCCTCTTATCCAAGCTTCTGATATCATAGGCTGCGATATCGGAAAAGATCCACTGATTGAGGAAGACTGGCGTGATATTCCTCTATCTAGCCAGCCAAGTGAGCAAAGACGCTTGCCACACCATGTTTTAACCTCGATGCATGCTAGAGGTGGTTGGCTATCCCTAGCAACGTGTGAGGAACCGCACTGAATGATATGGCAACCCCCTGTTGCCAAACTCGGATTCATCGGCATCGTGAAAATATGTAATGTGGGTATACAACTGTAAAGTCCAGCGCCTCGAATGTTTCTAAAATTCCATACACGTTATCTGGTGCCCCCATGCTCCATTAGATCACATCCTCCCCTCACTACACCCACCAAGCCCCCCGTCTGCACCATCTCTCCACCTCCTCCACTCAATCGATACTCGACCTCCGCCAGCCCCTGCATCCAAGCAACCCTGGTCTGCGGTGGCACTTCTAAATTTACCAACTCCTCAGCAAGTGCGGTCAGTATGTCAGCTAGTGCAAGACCCCTCTTCGCTTTTAGTAGGTTTAGGGTGTTAAGACATGACGTGATGTCGGAGGTTTCGAGGAGAGTGTCACGGATGAGTCGGATGTCAGAAGGATGGGGGGCGGCAATGCAGTTGTAGATGGTGGAATCGGTTATAAGTTCACGTAGGGGGTTCTTGGGTGGTGGTTGCCCTTTAATCTGCAATGGCGTGCCTGGAGGCCATTAGTGATGTACTGGTTCGAAGTGATGGCTGTATCGATTGACGTACTACTTGCATGACATGCCTGGAGCACATTCAAAGCTCGTCTCATGTCCCCCTTACTTAGCCGGACCAGACTTCTCACCGCATCTGGTGCAATCTTGACATCCTCTTTCTCAATGACAAGATCGACTAGCTGCCTAATGTCCGGCTCTTTGAGTGGGCTGAACCTAAATCTGGTACATCTTGACAACAATGCTGGGGAAAGCTTGTGCGTATAATTGGCAATGATGCAGAACCTGGTGTTTGCCGTGTACTTCTCCATTATTCGCCGTAAAGCCATCTGAGCTACCGACGTCATAGCGTCGGCTTCGTCCAGGATAATGAGCTTATAGCTACCCAGTGAGGGTGTGTCGCTAGGCTTGGGTGCTGCGGAAAATATCTGTTTCGTACCTAGCCGTTCGTTCAACTCTATTGCACTTTTCGAACATGACTACCTTCCTACGTACTAGCGAACGTCTTGATCTGTTCACGAACAACATCAATGCCTCTATCGTCACTAGCGTTGAGCTCGAGCACCATCTGCCGCATATTCCTATTGCCATATATACGCCGCGCTAAAGCTAGGATTGTAGACGTCTTTCCTGTCCCTGGTGGCCAATATAATGAGTTACCGCAACAGACGACCGGGGACCTAGGAGATCCGACGCGGCCTGCGAGGAGCGCTTACCTGGTGGCCCATACAAAAGAAGATGTGGTAACCGCTATATCTCAGTCAGCCTGAGGAGCTTAGTACATGGAGGGCGACTGCGAACGTTTGTGTCGACGAACTTGTTTATTGTGGTCAAAATATCTTGATGCCCGGAGACATCGTCTAGAGTATCTGGTCTGTACTTTTCTACCCTACAGCCATTAGCGTTGTGTTTGGGACTGAATGCAAGATTCTACCATGGAAGATTGTCTTCTGCCTCTACCGGCAGGTTTGCTGCGCTTCTCTTCCCCTTTGCATTGGTGTTGTTGGAGCTGAAGAGAATTGAGTCCTTGGCAGGTGTAGCATCCACATCCATCTCATCTTCGTAGTCAGACATGATTGGAGTACCTAACGACGATGAGGGCGAAGTCAATGGGCTGCACTGCTTTATTTACATACAAGAGATCGATTGTCGTTGACGCGAAGCGCGTAAAGTGGATTACTTCAGCCCTACAGATCTTGGCGTGTCAACTGCAACTGCCTCTGACCAGATTGAAATATATCACAATCATTCGGTACAACTTCCGCAATGCCTGTAGGTCTGGTGCTCGTCAGATCGCCGTCTTGTTCTGATGTTTCCGTAGGCCTACCACTCCATCTTTCTCCAGGACCAAGACGTCCGGGTCATAGGCAAGCCCCCGCCGTTCGGCCCTATTGCAGAGCATTGTCCGCTCCTGTACGTGGCTGATCAAATTCAGGCAACTTCGCTCTCCTTCCTCTCCGTACACGCACAAGAGGTCCAGCTTATAGCTTACCCGCCCTTCCCCCAAATACATCTGATCTCGACATCGATCCGGATAGCGAATCGTACGACCCACTAGATGAAGTGCTCTCCCTTTTCCGTGCCAACACATTCTTTCGGAACTTTGAGATCAAAGGGCCGGCAGATCGGCTGCTGATATATGGCATACTCTTTCTGAGCGAATGTTTGGGGAAGGTCAAGCCTTCCATGGGGACAAGGGAAGCGGAAAAAGTATGTATTAGCCTACAATCTATTTGGGGGATAAGCATGTGGCTGGATAGGTGGGCGAAGGAGTCATATTGCTGACATGAGTTTCGCGAAACAGGCGCTTTTGAACGCAGCGTTGGACCAATTTGCTATACCGGGAGATGCTAGCTTCCCACTGAATCAAGCTTTTGAGGCGCCTAGAGACAGACAAGATGCAGAGACCATGCGACAGTAAGCTTCTATAGAATATCTACAGATATGATATATCGACTCACAGTGAGATAGGTATTTATCCCAAGTCAGACAAGAGTTGGCGATGAGGTTATTAGCGCGAATATATGCGAACGGAGCAACTCCATCAAAAGTGAGTATCTTTCATTCTGTGAACGTATCAACATTTGTTAACGATCAAGTAGTGGTGGTTAAGCTTTACGAAGCGCAAATTCATGGGCAAATCTTTGTGATTCAATAGTAAAGAATTATGATAATGGATGATATACGATGTTGACATTTCCAAGACACCAAGGTTTCTAGCTTAAGACAAATATCCCACCATAGATCTGTCCAGTAAAGAAAAGGCCATTACATCCGTGCGCCGCAACTTCCCGGGTCATTGTTACATCTCTGATCTCCTGCAGTGAGCAGTATCAATAAGATCATCACCATTGCCTTCTATTTGACAGCACGTCGAGCTAAGCTACAAAATCCAGACAACCGAAAATCTCAAATACAACGTATCAAATCAGACACATTGAACCTCTTTGAAAATGGAGCTCCAAGAACTTCTAGCACGTACCGCCAATACTCCACTATATATCGACGTCGCCAACAAGCATTCAGCTTGAGTATTAATCCCATTCATTCATTGCTTTACAGGTTTACTGCTGTGTTTCTTTAGCCTGTAGTCTCCCCTCATCCAAACATAGCCAGCCATTAGCGCCACGCACTGTCGCACACTTTGCGTGCGGTCGACGTCAGATGTAAGGCTAGACCTTACTTCTGCCTCCAGTCGGTGCAGTTAAATCAGCAACGATGAAGTCCTTGGGCCTTGCCTGCTCAATGTTACGGTCTGATCGCGGAATAGAGCAAGAGTAAAGGATATGATGTCGCAATATGACGATTGCCTACAGTTCTCCCATCATGTACCATGACGTGGGATGAGGATGACGTGCAGCTACTTCAGTCCTAGATATATGCTCCAGCTGCAACCTCGAATTCCTGAAGCGGTCTACGGGCTTGAGGTTCCGACTGCTTCGCGGTGATATTCATGATGGATGATAGTCTTGGTATCGAGCCACTCAAGAGCTTCCGAAAAACCATTGTGGATTACTAGCGACAGGCCCCAATCTACAAACAGGCTCAGTTGTATCGACAGTGCTAGCCTCTCTCCTCAAGCAGGATCTGGAAGGGTTCGTGTTGACAGAGGGCTTTTCTTTGGCATCCGAGCCCGTCAAGATCCGAATCAGGATTTCTGGCTTATATCAACCGATGATCGCAGCGTTTCAGCTTATGTTGGTGATTCAATACGTGTTGTCGGGTACGAATTATGCCACTGGACGCCACAACCACGTATGCAATCGTTGTATGGTGGTCTATTCCCACTATCATTCGTCCGGCAGAGTTGGCGTTCATCCCCCTAAAGATCTTCCTTAAGATGCCCTGCCAGTCAATACATGATAATATAGTGTATTCTAGCTTAGGAAGGGATACTCACCATTAGCCGGCCAGCACTCGAAAAGAGAAAAGTAAGAGCTACGTACTCCTGGTATGCAATGTACTTAATCTATGACAAAATTGGACGCAATATCAGGAGCATGATCCGAAGCGACTCTTGCGATTTTCGAGCTTCATTTGCCACAAAGCAAAGTTTTCATATTACCTCTGATTCAGATTAGAGGAAGAACGGTGTCCACTTTGATGCTGCAGCAGGAGGGCATGGGTTTCACTTCGGTGAACACTCCGACCTTGGATGTCGCAAGGACAGAGCTCAAGGAACACTCAGATTTTGGTGATTAGCTCGCAGCAATCTTCACATTTCTCCAGAGTACATAAAGAGTTTTGGCGCCTGCGCTGCCTGATGTCATCGGAGTGTTTTGCCTCAGAGGCTTCCTAATTCTATGTAATGACCAACATGGACAAATTAAACAATCAGCTCTGCTCTTTGGACTCATCGACTGGTTGACTCTTTGGCCTATTGATCAACGCTGACGATCTACGGATTCAACTCAGAGCCTCCAAATCTGTTTCTTCAAGGAAAGTTGGACGACAAATCTCATGTATTATTGCTATCGAAGTTACTCGGGACAACCACAAGCTGCGCTTATCGTGTTGATATAGCTTTCCATGGAGATACAGAGTCATTCACAAGCCATGAGACAAAGCGCTGCTGTAGAGCAGGAAATAGGGAGGATAGACATCCATTCTTCACTTGGTAACTCGATGCTCATTAGCATTATCACTCAAGCGCCTGGATTGCACAACTTGTTTGATGATATTAGGGTAGGAAAAAAGGTAATGAGGTGTCAAGAGAAGCAGCTATCGAAGCTATTCGAGGCATACACCGCATAAATGACATGGACTTTCTCAACAGGTGCCATCGCCTTGCTCAATGATCGATCTAAACAGCTGTCAGCAATCACTTCCGGTTCGACGGTTTTCTTCATGTGTCTTAAAGGAGCTCTCGTCATAGCATAAAATCCCACCTTGTCATTCAGGAGTGCTTATCGTCACTCCTTTCGACTACTATGATTGATCGCGTCGACAGCTTAGCAGTACGTACTTAAAAGATATATGCGCCACTACTCCAGTACACCTAGCTTTTTCTCACCTACTCCCACAAAATCCCTTTCCCTCCGGTGTTTCCAGACCTGAAACATATTTGATGTACTCTTGTCATTTGGGGAATGGGTGTTCTCTAATGCCAATGACAGCTGGTGAAGACTGGGTTGTGTATATGAGTGCTTGGCTGATAGCTTTTCTGATTCAAGCATAGTTGATGATGGCCCTTGTTACGGATCCCTCCCTCAAACGCAGGTTGAGTCCGATAGTTCTATCAGAGAGAGGGGTTTATTGTACGCTCAACTCTCTTCTAACAATGTCCACTGTGCAGTCGATCCCTACCATGGGCCGACTGGATCGATTCGAATGTATGAATGTTGTAGAGGGAAGATTTGCTGAAATGCATTTACTACTAGATTCGTTGGTGCTTAGGTTATCAGAGTCAACGGTGTCGTGGACCAGTTGATCTTCATTGAATATGATTTGGGAGATGCTTTAGTAATTTCTGCACCATACTGATTTTCACGTGGGATCTATCTCAACTGTGGAACCCGCACCATTTATTGGACATTATGCGGTTGATATGTAATTACTTTCATTATCTTCGAGTAACCCTAGTTTTCTACGTACATCTTCCCAACCCTAGACATAAGACGGCACTCGGATCACAATTGACGCTATGTCAGATGGACTCGTGTCTCTGGATATCTTTGATTCGTGGAGGCTTTTTCAACTTAGATCTATGGAGCCCTGCTCATACGACCACCTCCACTCCTACATCTTCACCATCCACCACCCCAGGCGTAGCCACCTGTATTGACCCAGCTACCGGCGTCCCAGAGTCTACCTTCCGTCGCTTGAACTTCCCTCTCGCCTCAACCTTACCCTCAGCCGGCAGCACTCTCGTTGCAGTAAAAACATACCCTTCCGACCCACCTCGACCCGTCATCAGCGGGTGCGTCCGTCCAGGCAGAACTTGCCAGCTTCTACATCGCGCTGTCTGTATCGTCGGTGCAAGCAGAAGCGTAGGATTGACTGGGAAATCTTCTGTAGGGATGGTGTCTGTGTCTGGCGGGTCAGTGACGAATGCTGTGCGACGGGCTGAGGAGTAGACGTCGGCGAGTTCGACGAGAGGCTCGATTGTGGGTGAGTAGACGATCACTTGTGCTGCACCACGTAGTATAGGTACACAGTGTCGTAGAATACTCGTCGGATTCATGACCGATGCGACAATCAGTCCATCGAAACCACCTGCTCGGGTCTCGTCGACTACAAACTTGATGCGCTCCCATCGGCGTCGTTTGCGATAATAATTACTCCGCTTGCCGGTTTTCCAGCTTTGCAGCTCTTCTCCCGATACTATTGCAGGCTCGGTATAGCCTGCGTCGTCTTCAGGCGTGAGGAGTTGCAGCCAGGATAGCGTTTTTAGGCGGTCTGAGAGTGGGTGGGCTGGGGTAGGGTTGTTGAACGCATCAAAGTGAAAATACTTCAGGAGTGACAGATTTGGTTGAGCATTGGCGTGGATAAGGGTAATTGTGTTTGTAGTTACTGGAAGCGCGGTCTTGTGTGGGCGGGGTTGGTGCTGTTGGGGTGCTGTTGGTGCGTCTTCGTTCTCCACTCCGGTGTGATTAGCTGCTCCCTCCGTAGCGCTGGCATCCAGCCATGACTGTGCTGCTGTTCCAGAAACTTCATCGTTCTGTTCGGGTGGATGCAGGATGCCCATCTTCTCTGCCATGTATGCTACCAACAGTCCTGCTGTTTCATCTATCACAAGCCATCTCCCTGCTCTAGACGCTGTAACCCGCTCTGTTATTGAAGGCGTAGGGTCCGAAAGCGTGCAGTGCACGTTTGACAAGCTCCCAATCAGGGCCAGTATTTCTTCCCTCAATTCCATTATCTTCAGAGGTTCCTTCTCAGTGATCATCCACTTCGCCAATGTTGGCACATCCAAAGGTAAGACGGTGAAACGTTTCAAATATTTCTTCGTCTTCCGAAGCGTATATTTGGCAAGTGCAAAGGCTGTCTTTTGATCCAGCGCCGAATGCGATTCCAGTATCTTAGCAATGACTTCCTTCCCCGACCCTGTACTTTCGGCCTTCAAAGCTTCAATCTCATCCATAGTAAGTACTTGTCTGGTGGTATCGTCGACAGTGTTGCGATTTGTGCGCATGACGACTTCGCCATTTTCGCCTACTATATCGTACTCCACGCCACCATCGCTGACACCTATGCTGCCAATCCCACTTTCTGATGGCGTACCAACATCGTCATCTTTAATGTCTACATAGAGCTCTGCCGCTGGTACCAGCCGAAGGCCGGTCCTTCTGGCTCCATCAGGCTTAGACTTGTTGAGGACCTCAAAGGTCAAATGGTAGGGTCGACCGATGATGTGGTTTGCTTGGAAAGCTCCATACTTACCAAGCGAAATGGTACTTTCTCCGGCGTTAGCGACACACGATGGATGGGAACGTGAGACTGCTCACTCCCTCTAGCTCACGTACGCATTGGGCTGGACTTGAGTTACTACGACGGCGTCTGAAGGCAGTCGTAATGCGACATAGGCGTTTGGAACGATCATCTCCGGCTTCATCATGTATAGAGATTCAGTCTGACATGCTCTAGAAATACCATTCTACTTGACTCTCTTCGTTTGGCCTCGTTGAGTCCACACATGTTGGGTGCAGCAAGAAAAGAGGCCTCAGATAGAATATCTTTAGCGACGGCAAGATATCGATAGCACTAAGTGGACCCTTGTTTGAGTGCTGTGTTTTGAGTGTCACTGTACCTCATCCCACCCGACCTTTACCTCGCCCTCATCGACAAACACTTTCTCTTTCATTTGGCCTTTCGAGCATTATCGACTACCAGATAGCACTGCTATACTCTCAATTATCTTCGTTTACACCTTCAAATGCTGCCTCGAAAACATTCTATTTCCTTTCAATGTGCACTGCCTCCTCATCCTTGTTTGCCTGTCGACGAACCTTGAGCTGCATTGGATCTTTTGAGTACCTAGCACAGTCGATAGAATTTGACGTCTTTCTACTGGAATACTGAAAGACTTCTCTCAATCAGCTACCGATTCTGAAACGAATCCCGGAACTCATGATGACGGTGCGCAAACCAGTCAATCAAGCCAGGAGCCAGCCAGCCGCGCAATCTGTGCCTAATCATATTACGCCTATATCGCTAAATACAGAAACTGCAGAGTCTACGGAACTGGCCAGTGGAGGCATACTTGAAAACGGCAAGGATACCAATAATCCTTGGCAAAGCAGCGGTGCCAACCCATGGGATGGCAGTCATGTGGAAATGAATGAAAATGAACTACCTCCTGTGCCAATATCCGATATAGACAGGCATTTCGGTGGCCGTAGCAGAAAAGAGGGTTTACCGCATGTGCTACAAGCTGGGCCTATGGAGGAGACCCCGAGGTCTTCATGGGAAAGTCAAAGACCAACAGAATGGACCAACAATGCTCCAGGAACTTCGAGCTTACCACCAATCCGAGCCGCACCTGCGCCACCTCAACCTATCACATCCACAAATCCGTACCACCGCCCGCATACCGGCGTTGAAAAAGCCGTAGGGGAGGCCAGTCTCGGCAGCGAAAACATTGCTGACATTTGGGGCAATGGCCCACCTGCTTCTCCGCCGCTGCACGAGCCTGCACGTCTTAGGCACCCGTTCGCCGAGCCATGGGCGAAATTCGATACACCACCTGCGGAGCAAGGGTCACCTGGACTAGGTGCAGTGACAATAGACTCAAGCAATCCGTGGTCCGTTGACCCTCCTGCTAATGTAAACACGAATAATATAGATGGTCAAGCCGCCGAGGCTCTCACGTCGAATACAAGGTCGTTACAAGATCATCATATACCAAGTCAGCCATTCGAAAATATCGGTCACGATGCCACAGATTTTTCGAGCGTTTCTCTCCAAGAGCGCCCACATCTGGGCGGTCCTGTCAGCGATGGCCAGCTGGGTTTACCTCAAACCTCGGAACCGCCTCCACCGAGATCTTCACTGGAAGGTGATGTTGGACCACCTCTACCACCAAGGTTATCGCAAGAGAAACAAGACGAACCGTCGCCGCTGCCACCAAGACCACCAAAGGCTCACGAAACTGTGACCGACGAAGCCATAGACGCGCAAGTACAGTGGGAAGAATCAGCGAAACCAAGACGAGTGGGGGAGACCTACCAAATCAGACATGTCAATTGGTTTGACGCTTCATCGCCGACGAACCCTAGACGATCGCCAATCATGGTACAAAACGCAAATGGTCCATGTCCACTGCTCGCTCTGGTAAATGCTCTTGTGCTGTCAACCCCGGCCGATTACGCCACTGCACTCGTAGAGACTCTACGGCTCCGTGAGCAGGTCAGCCTAGGTCTCTTACTTGACGCTGTCATTGATGAGCTCATTGGGCGGAATGGTGATTTACCTGATGTCAGTGATATGTATGCATTTCTACTAGCCTTACATACCGGCATGAATGCCAATCCGCAATTTGTCCCATCAGAGAGCCCACTAAATCTGATGGATGCTCCAATCGAAGGTGTCCTGTCCAGTGAAGCATACGAGTCTCGGAAACCTGGCGGTTTCGAGGAGACTAGCGAAATGAAGCTATACAGCACATTTGCGATTCCTCTGGTCCACGGATGGGTACCACCAAGGAACCATCCAGCATTCGCCGCGCTCAAGCGCACTGCTAGGACCTATGAAGATGCCCAAAATCTCATGTTTAGAGAGGAAGAGCTCGAGGAGAAGCTCCAACAGCAAGGGCTAAGCTCGGAGGAGCAGATCACGCTCGAGGATATTGCCAGTGTCAAGTACTACCTTTCGTCAACCGCGACCCAATTGACCGGGTATGGTCTTGATTGTATCACTGCAACCATGGCACGAGGCTCTGTTGCGATCCTGTTCCGCAATAACCACTTCAGCACCTTATACAAACACCCTAAATCTGGCCAGCTGCTGACTTTAGTGACGGACATGGGTTATGCTGGACATGACGAAGTGGTCTGGGAAAGCTTGGTCGACGTAAATGGCGAAGGCTGCGAATTCTTCTCAGGCGACTTCAGACCTGTAGGCAACAACGCCGGCGATACCCAGCAACAACCGCACGCCCAGGGCGAAGAAGGATGGACAACCGTAAATAGTCGATCTCGTCGAGGCCCTGCTTCAAATCAGCAATCCAGCCACTCCGATCCTCCAGCCCTATCAGCGCTCAATATCAATAGTGATGCCAATCCATCATCTCCCAACACCGAACAAGAAGACCACGACCTAGCCCTCGCGATGCAACTCCAAGAAGAAGAGGACGAGCGCGACCGCCAAGAGGCCGCCGCCCGTGACCGCGAAGTCGAACTCTCCCAGGCCTACCTCAACAACTCCGACGCATCAGGTCGGCGCACATTCCCCGGTTTCAGCACCGGAGCCACGGGCGCACAAGGCGGCCCCAACCCTCCACCCCGGGGTCGAGGGAGCGGGAGAGGCCGGGGCGCGCCATCGAGTCGACCTACACCGCCGAGGAAACCAGTTGATACAGATGATGCTCCCCCACCTACTTATGAACAAGCTGCGAAGGGACCGGCATATCATCCGCCCACACATCCTCCATACGCATCGCCTAGTCCGGGTGGCAGCACGTCAAGGCCGCAAGCACGCCCAAAGCCGTCGAGTGCGTATGGCGAGCACGCCGCTTCCTATGGTGCTGGGTCGCCGTCGCCGTATGCTTCTTCGAGGAGGGGACATGGGCCGCGAGGGTCAAGCTCAGGTGCTGCATTTAGGGGTGGTGGTGTGGAGGGCGGGATGGCGAGGAGGAAGACGGGGGGTTTGGTGGCGGATGGGGATGGGGACGAGGAGAGGAAGGAGAAGGAAAAGGATAGGGATTGTATCATTATGTAGGATATCTGGATGGATGTTGCAAGCATTTTAGCGTTGGGAATTTGGCGTGATGGCGAGCTAGGGATACGGAGGGCCACTGGCTTGATCAATCTTCAAGATGATATGGTACACTGATGTTAACTTGCACACGAGACATATGCTCAGGGCAATGAATGAAGTTGATGTGGAACTAAATACAGCCATGCTGAAGCATGGCTTAGAAACACCAATCTGCTTTCATTCCCTGTGATCGTTTTCCACCGTTGAAAATTGCATAACGTTATGTTGAAACGAAATCGGTGGATGAATATGTTCCTTTATTGATATATCTAAACCTAAAAGTCCTCGGAGAAACGAGTGTGTGCGGAGGAATATGTAAGAGGATAGGTTCGATTCCTACTGGCGCTGATCCAATGGTGGTGCTTGTGCCTTTTTCTCCGAGCTCCTGTCGATTGAGAAGCGTGGGAGTACAAGAGCGACTTGTGATTATTTCCCACGTTTATAGACAGGAGTAAATTTATTGCTAAGATGGCGGAGTCGCAGTCGTAAGTTTGGTCCTGGTTGGGCAAGCGTTCGATACCGATCTTTATACGGAGTACGACTCATGAGACATTTCGTGGAGGTGGCAAAGCCATTGGCACCCACTGTTTGAGAAGTACTCCACGACTCATTCTGGTCGATGCAAGCTGATATGACGACCTTCCTTTGTCAAAATTGAGTCGGCTTGACATGCAGGCTTCGGTCACATGACCAGATTGTACCCAGCATCAGGGTTCGCGCTTGGGAGAAGCCGCATTGGCTCGCAGCCTTCATTTCCTCCTGACCAGTCATATTGTAGGGAGCTCTTCTTCCTACCAAGACCATGGCCCCACCCATCCATCAGAGCCACGCGACGAGAGTTGGGGGCGATGACCTCCTTTTCCTCTTTGGGCTTTGTTAGAGGCCAACCCAGTCCTGCTTTCGAATAGTATGTTATATGGAGGAAAGACAAGCGCACGAGCGAAACGCTTGAGCATCGAGCGTCTCAGTCGTATGATCCTAATGAGTGTGATCCTTGCTCGCTGCGTTTGCTCCCTGCCGGCCCCATGACGGCCAGAAGAGGGGTTCGCAGGAACGCTATGGGTAGTCTCATATGCATCTCGCCACGATAGGCGCTGGGAATGGCCTCCGTGAGCAGCTCCTCAGAGAGGGTATTAGAGACAGCCGCAATCCTATCGGCCTTGGTTTTCCCCCCATCCGTCAGCCAGGATCTAGGATGTTATATGGTATGCTATCCTCGGCGATGAGCACCACCAACAGATCAGACCGGAAACGTGGGATATTTGTCAAGTCGGCCCCTAGAGGCAGCTCCCGCCGTAGTAGCAAGACGGTCAGGGTTAGCCATGGAAGTCTTCTCAGCTAGTGGTACTCTAGAAGCTTGCCTGAAGAGCCACTCATTTCTTATACAGCTGAGAACGAGCATGGGACATCCGGCGGAGAATTGCAGGCGTACGTAGTAGACCACTCAGAGTGCTGGAGATGCTTCTCAAAGCTCCGTATGGTTGAGAATTTAGCTCGCGCCCGCGCGGCCCATATCAGATCCTCAAGGGAATATCAGATTCGCCCACGATGGAAGTCCAGGCGTAAAGTCAGATGCTGTAGAGCCAAACATTGCACGAGATCGTAAGGAGTGTGATGATGACCTCGTATACATCCGAATTGTGGAAGCCCCTATTCTCTTCTCTCAGGACCAAGTCAAAGATGACTTTGATTGCGTTGCAAGGATACTCGATGTTTCGGGGGGCCGTCCTGTGCCTAAGCGAGGTCGCTAGCGTGCAACCATAACCCTGCCATGATGAGCTCTGATCCTTCTTTTGGTCTCTCACCCTTCCTCCAACAACCACCATCTCTTCATCCATCTCCCTCAGCGCGCAACTTTCGCGACATCCTTCTCGCATACTTGTCGCCAAGGAGACAGCATCAAGGGCTCCCGACTGTAGCAATCTACTCGGTCGCGACACCCGCATATGCGTGTACCTACAGGCGTTCGTGCTCCGACTAAAGCTCAGATTGCATGGGGAGCTCCTGTGAGCTACTGAGCAATCATCACGACAGAGATACGACTATTGCGACCATACTGGAGTCCTCGTAGCTCCTGACATTCTTTGATCTGCTCCTGTTACGACTCCCATGACGATACGCAAGCTCTGAAGAAACGATCTACGATTCCTCAAGACCTTCGATAGATCTATACCCACAAAACTCTAACTAATAATACCCTCACGGTCATCAATCCAAATAACCTGCCCAGCAGCATTGCCGTCTATCGACTGCTACTATCAAATTCCTACGTATCTGATCAGGTCAGCGTCTTGACAAATTTTCAGATCTGAATTCTCTCGACCTTTCATCTGACTTTATATACCTGCACCATTGGACAGCACTGTCAGCATGAACAACCATCTCCAGCATAACGATATGTATTACGAACAGCCCGCCTCACGATCCCCCGGCTCTCATCGACACCAGCAGCAAATGCTCCATCGTCAACCTTCGCGCCACTTTGATGCTTATGGCACAATGCCAAATAATGTATATACACCCGACGATCAATCTTTGCGATACGAGACGAACAGATTTGACAGGATGAATGGACCTCCCGTCCAGAACGGAGGCTATGGCTACGATCTTTCCCAGTCTCAGACATGGAACCCCAGCGCTTTCAGCAGCAACAATAACTTCTCGCCTTTCCCTGCCGCGACTGGAAGGATGAAGTCTCAAACACGAGGAGGGAGAAGTGCTCTTCCCAGCGTACGTTCAGCACCCGCAAGAAGGTCTGCGATTGCGCTAACTAATATGATACGGCAGACTTGGATGGATCAACAGCAAATGTCGGCCTCCAACGGCTATGGTGGCATCGGGCCTTCACCATTGGGATTGTCACATTTACGCTCCGAGCAATACCCATCCGACCCGGATGACGAGCTTATACCGACCGCCATCGTCATCAAGAATATCCCCTTTGCCGTCAAGAAGGAACAGCTGGTGGATCTCATGACTCAGATGAACCTCCCTCTACCCTACGCCTTCAACTATCACTTCGACAATGGGGTCTTCCGCGGCCTTGCGTTTGCCAATTTCACCTCGGCGGATGAGACGGCCCAAGTGATCGATCATCTCAATCACTACGAGCTGCAAGGACGAAAGTTGCGCGTGGAATACAAGAAGATGCTGCCTCTGCAGGAAAGAGAGCGCATCGAGCGAGAGAAGAGGGAGCGCCGGGGGCAGTTGGAGGAACAACATAGGCCCATTGGTGGTCAGCTCCACAGTCAACCGTCCATGTCGTCCCTGTCGTCCCATCGACAAGCGCATACACCATCACCAATCAATCCTGGGAATGTAATGCCAGGTATGAGCACTTCCCATGCCTACATCATGAAGCTAATCATATGACCACCCGTAGATCTCAACGATCCTCAGACATTAGGATTCTATACTCAGCTCATCCTCTTCAGAGACGACGCTTCGCGAGAGTCCTTGATCTTTCCTTCACAGCTGACACCCCTGCAGCGACGCATAGTCCATACACTGGCACACCATATGCAGCTCGCACATGTCTCCCGTGGTGGTGGGGACCAGCGCCAGGTTCATGTGTACCGAGCGAATCTAGCACCGCAAGGCATCAGCCCACCAATACCACAGGTGTCTGCCCTTCAGAATGGAGACGCCTCTCGACGAGGTCTCAATCGCGCAGCTACGATTGACTTCAACGAGGCCAGAGAACCCGGAATGTACAATACTCTTCGAGGCCAACAGTCCTCGGGCTTCCTCGGCATCCCCGACTCGCCTAGTGGTTTTGGCACTCAACAAAACCTCCGCTCGGCCAAGTCTGTTGCCGATCTGCGTTCTTATACACCATCACCTGTACCTTCCACGGCCAGTTTTCCTCCGAATTTGCAATCGAACATTGCCCGTTTCCAGGATTATGGGCCAGGCAGTGGTGCTTCAGCGACGCCCACATTGACACCTACCGCCTCCGCATCAGCTCTTAGCGGCGGTTATCGCGACGACGGTCTTGTCAACGGGTTTGGTAGTATGTCTCTCGCCGGCCCCAACGGAGGAAGTCCTCGTCGTCTTCGAGGTGCTTTCTCATGGGATCAAGACAGCCAGCAAAATGCTTCGGGGCCTTCCAGTGCCGGAGCTATCGGCAGCAATAGAAACTTCAGCATGAACTACGACAATTCCTCACAGGGTAGTGGCTTGGGAAATCCTTTGAGACAACCTCGTGGTCCTTCGGAACGTGGGCCTCCAGCGTTCTCACGAGGACGTCAAAACGGTCACCAAACGCGCGGCAGCGATGAGCTGCGACAACAAGCCAGCCAGGTGGAGATTATTGTAGAGTAAAGAAAGGGTCGAAGCAGTTCGGCATGAATTACGACGGACGATGATACGACATCTAGAGAACAAAACAGGGGCCACCCTATGGTTCCTTTTGGTGGTTTACTTTGACCACAAGATTTGGTCCATGATTTTCGATCTCCTACGGATCTCTAATTACTACTACTCGCCATTTCCCACCTTGTTTTTACCACACTCGCTTAATCGATCTGTCGTTCTTTCCGGTCCTTGCTATCATAGCCGCCGAGAACAAGTTTCGAGATGGCGATACAGATCTTCGCATCACCAACCTCTCGGCAGGCAGCAAAAATCACAGATACACATCACATCTTCGTCAAAGTACAGTTTTAGTTCTTCGGGTGGGTGGGAGGCCTTTACGAGCCTGCAGGATCAGGATGCTATCATGTTTGAAGGGGGCGGCATACGTCATCAATAGGGCACGACACATTAATTCTACTCGTGTATTTTTCTCCGTTCTCCTCTCATATTTGACATTGGCTTGTAATCCTGCATCCAGGTCATGATAGAGTTTAATGTCAGTTTCCCCCCTCCAGCCACCGCCGATGACATGGCATAAGTCACCCCGAGAAGTTGGATACCCATCATCGTTCCCTTACTCTACCAAAGTCGTGTGTGCCCTCTGCCATTCCTAAGACGTCAAAAGCTCCAGCAAATTCGGAATATGCCACCCTAAAAGGGTAAAATCTCTCAGGACCCCATATCTCCAAAACTGCTTCTCATATCATTATATAACAAAAGCTTACATTCCCGCCAACAACGCTCTTCCATTTTACCAAACAACCATTTCCATCATTCATGCCAAATCACCCTTCTCGCGCCTATCTATCTCTACAAGATGTTCTTAGAGATAGAGAAGTATTTATAATCAGCTGTTTCTGATTTCGTACTTTTTGATTGATTGTTTGATGAGCTAGAGTGGATGTGAAATAGAGGGTCTGTGAGAGGCTGCCGCGTCTGATGAGCTGACTACGAAAAGTTTACGGTGTTGTGTTTTTGATGTGGGGGATTGGTGTATATGGGTGGGATATGGGATATGGGGATTGGGGATTGGGGATTGGGGATTGGGGATTGGCGTATGGGAGTGGATCTTTTGGTGTTCTCTTTCGTGTCTTCTTTCTCTTTTGTGTCTTGTCTGTCTTCTCCGAGGCTAGGTTAGGTTAGGTTAGGTTAGGTTGGGAAAGGGACCGGGAGGGACGGAGGGCAATGAGATGGTTGGTCGTGCGAGGAAGGGTGGATGTGGGATGAGGTGGGATGAGGTGGTTGGATGTGGGTCGGAAATGGGTTGAAAGGGGGTGGGGAGAGGAGAATAAGTGAGAGGGTGGAGATTGAGGGTGTTGAGTGGATATGGTTTTAAGGGTAGGGTAATAGACGGTGGAGGTGGAGGTGGAGGTTTGGGATATGGGATATGGAGGATAGATGGTATGGTATGGTATAACTAGTGGTCTATTGCGATTTGTTAAAGGGGAGTATGATTTTGGAGGTAGATGGTGGAAATTACCTCGAGGTGTAAAATAGTCAGTCATATATCTCTTAATCACCGATGTAGAACCAACTCCCAATCCATGTCATGGCCACGCTATGCTACCGTTCCTCAAATGCCGTCTGTGTATGCAATGCTGGTAGATGTTGGATATCCATCGACTCTACAACATAGGTGTGTCACTTCGGAATATCTCTCAACGTCCGCCCCCCACCACCACCAGCAGTCGTATCCTTCTTCTCCGTCTCCTTCGCTTTCTCCTTCTCCTTCCCATCTTCGCCATCCGCACCCTTTCGCTTCGTCCCTCCCCGGAGCGTCTGCCCCGATCCTAGAAACTTCGGCTTCTTCGTCTCATCCTCTACCCTCTGCTCTCCGGATTTCCGGACCGGTTTGACTTCGTAGCCGAAGAAGAGCTTTCCGGGGGGTAAACGCAGCGGTTGGGGCCCGTTTGTCTTTCGCACGGCTGTTTTTGGAGGGTTGGTGGATATGGATGTGGATGGGGGGGGCGCTTTGGAACCTTTGCGGGCGTTGAGTTTTTGGCCACCGAGGAGGAAGTTTGAGGATACTGCTTTTGCGCCTGCGGCTGCGGAGGTTGCGTTTGGGGCGATGGAGGAGTAGTTGATTGCTTGGGCCATGGTGCCTTGGTTGTGTAGCATTCCTCCGGCCGGCACGCCTCCTCTCATGCTATTTGGCGTGCTCGTTCCACTGACCCGCTTCGGTTCTTCGTATCCGACGGGTGCTGCAAAGTCCACTTCCAGATCTGTCTCCAGAACGCCGATGGCGCCTTTCATCGCCTTGTCTGGTTTCGTTTCGAGTACTGCCATTTCGTAGACGGTGTCGTTGTAGGCGAATGTGAAGATGTCTCCGCGGGTTAGGCAGGCGAAGTTCCGGAATGCGTTTTCGAGCACGGCTTTGGGGTCTGATATGTCGAGGAAGGTGGTAGATTGGGCTTGGAGTTTTATGAATTGGCCTGATGGGAGGTCGGTGGATTTGATTTGGAGAAGGTCGCCAGGCTCCAGTGCGAGGGTTTGGAGCATCTGCCATGTATTTTGTAATGAGTTTGTGGCTCGGATTGTAAGGAATAGTCATGGTTCGTGATGTCTTGCACGATGGTCCACTCACCCAAAAAGGTAGATATATCTTCCCCTCCTCCGCTATGAATTCCAAGACACCAGCATGCGTCATGGTCTCCTTCGCTCCATTTATCAACTCAAAGAGCATAGGGTATGTGATGTGTAACCGAGTCAGCTTGTCGAGAGCTGAGGGTGGCATGATGACTTTTCCGCCGTGGTTGACGTTCTCACGCTCTGGACCGGGCAGCATGGCGACAGGGTAACAGCGGTAGTACTCATCGAAGCGTTGGCCAGGGCCAGCGGTTCTACCCATCATGCCGGGATACATAGCTGCCATCATTGGATCATCGAAGAAGCCTGGGTATGCCTAGAGGGGTAAGCTTGAATCATGCATGCCTTCAGATTAACCCGGAGAGTCTTACCATTTTCACTAGACTGAGGTACTGTGAGGGGTAGAAAGAGGAGATAGATAAGGATGAAGGGTGTATTAAAGTAGGCAAAGTGATGAATGGTTTTCTTGGGGAGTTGTTGAAACTTACAAATGTGATCTAGTGGGATGATGCTCGGAGCTTCGAAGCTGCGAATCAACAACCCCTCTATCGTTCTATTCAACACACTTGCATAGTGCTGAATGTTGCAATATCGATGATATCCTACATTCCGCCACACGTATACTCATACATAATATAGCATATTATCGACTCTACACCATGTCCTCCAACCGCCGTCCAGCACCCCGCCCCAAACGCGGAGGAGAAGAATTTGCCCGCTCCCACCACGACAACTCAAGTATCAACAACAAGAAACCACGCTTCGACGTACGAAATCCATCAGCCCTTGCCGCCGACGCGCCCGAAGAAGATGCCATACTGGAAGCGGATGAGATTGGAAAGCGAGGGCAGCAAACTAAGCGGAATGCTGTGAACATTGACGGCTACGAATCAGACAGCTCGAACGAGGGATTCGACGCACGGGCTGAAGCGAAGGCGAAAAAGCTGAAGCGCAATGGGAACGGGCGGAAAAGCAAGCAGGAGGAGAAAAATGATATGTTTGCGGATCTGGAGGAGAAGAACGAGGATGGAGACGATGACGAGGAGATTGTAGGGGAGGGAAAGAAGAAGAGGAAAGAAGTCAAGTTTCTAGATGCAGATCAGATTGAAGGACAAGTTGGGTCGAGTAGAAGTGGTGGCCATGTGTCCGCGGATCTACTGATGAATATGAATGGAAAGGGTAAAGGGAGGGAAAAAGACGTTGAGAGCAGCAGTGAAAGTGATGTCGGAGATGAGGAGAGGGCAGATGTTGGGGAAGTCGATGATGAGATTGGTGCTGGAGGGAAGAAGGAACATGCGCCAAAGTTGGATGCATTCAACATGAAGAACGAGCAGGAAGAGGGGAAATTTGATGCCCAAGGTAACTTCGTCAGGAAAGCAGCAGATCCGGATGCTGTGCACGATTCATGGCTAGAGGGGGTATCGAAGAAGGATATGAAGAAGGCGAAAGAAGCTGCAGACAAACGAGATGAAGAGAGGCGGCAGAAGAGGATCGAAGACGACTCGGTACTTACAAGTGATGTACTGAAGACCTTGATACCATATCTTGAGCGTGGTGAGACAGTACTGGAAGCTCTGGCGCGGCTGGGGAGAGGAAAGGAGAAAAAGAAACCCAAGTGGCAGCTAAACAAGAACAAGCGGAAAGCACAAGATGCTATGGACGTCGACACGGAGAAAATCTCAGAAGACCCGGCTGAGCTACGGCGGCGGGAAGCTGTTGAAGCCATTACTGGTGCAGCAGATCAGCTCCTTACACGCGGTCAAGCAGAGATCTACGAAGCTGAACGGGAGTTGCTGATCAGGCAGTATTCTCGAGAAACGGGCGAGGATTGGGTGGATGCCCGAAAGGACGAAGACGTAGAAGATGACGTAGATGGCTCGAAGCAGTGGGAGTATCGATGGACTGATGCTCGGGATGGAGGTCAGGCCAACGGACCCTATGACGGTCCCACGATGCTTGGTTGGAACGACGCAGGCTACTTCGGCGATGGCGTCGAGTTCAGGGAAGCTGGCAAGCAAGGCTGGAATCGTATTGTAGAATTTGTCTGAATTCATGGCTGCGAAACTCAGGACAAAATACGATTACATTCCGTGGTGGCTCTATCCCGACTCTCATGCTGGAGTAATCGAATGCTCACTTGTTGGGTATCAGTACACAACATTAGACCTTCCCACGAACGCCAGCGCTGCCGGTGGAGGATTCTATCTACGACATTACCACGTCGCCATTTGTTATAGCGAGACTGACGGCTCCCTCATCACCAATGAACCGTTTTTCGAACTCGCTCACGAACTTCACGCTCCTAGCAGGATCATAGAAAAGTTGGTAACTTCTCTCCACATCCTGCTGGTCGATCTTTTCCACTCTTCGCTTTTGGGCGAGCAAAGTGGAAGTTGTGATCAGATTGCTGGCATACCTCAGCCCGCACTCTTTGCCGATCTTCGTTAGCAATTCCAAAGCATTCGGCGTAACCTCCACTTCCTCTTCTTGCGCCCTTATCGCAAGGATCTGCCGTATATCTTCTTCACCGTATGGCTGCGTGCTCACGATAACGACGCGATCTAAGAAGTCGAGCGGAAGGCCGTGAGGGGAGCGATAGTTGGTGCCACGTATTCTTGTATTGCCCCGGTTGCTCGCCATGATGACAATAGGAGCCAGCTCGTCTTCGAGAGCGCGGTTGATGTAGGAGAAGCATTCGATGTCAAGCATGTGGACTTCGTCAATGAAGAGAACTCCAGGTACTATCACGGCTTTACCTTCCTCCTTCCACTCGCCGACTTTGGTGTTTATCTGATCTCGGACTTCGCTTCTGATCTCTCCAGTGTCGCCAGAGAAGAGCGCAAGGAAGCCTTGGGTTCGGGAGTTGATCACATCTATCTCGTGAAGGCTGACCGTATGTTCCACCTCTTTCCGCTTCTGCAATTCACCGTCTGGACATTGCACAAATTTGGTGTCTGCGCCCATTGCATCGTAGTCGCGTGATCGAGTATAGGAACGGCCGAGCTTTGTGATCTTGCCGGATGATTTGTCTATCGAGATGACATCGCCGGCCATAACACGCTCTTTGGACATCGAGTCAATCATCTTCGTGCCCATATCGTAGATCGTTTCCATATCCGTGGTTTTGATGGTTAGTTTGCCTTGCTTGTTACCCTGTAGTCAAGCTTGCTGTGAGCTCCCAAGTTCATGTTCTTCTAAGACATTCTCTTACCCCAGTGACACTCCGATCTATCTGTATTTCAACAACCTCCCCTTCAATCATCTCGCTCTCTTCTTTTATCTTCACTCCTATTGATTTTCTGAATGCCTGTGTCAAAGCCTCTGTCTTCGACATTTCCAACGAAAATATCTCTGAAGAGGTCTGCATGGTGAACGGCGTGTCTGGCCCTAGTGACTGAGCCATTCCCATCGCTATTGCTGTTTTCCCTGTACTTGGGGGACCTGCGATCAAGACCGCCCTCCCAGCGATCTTACCCTCTTTGACCATTTGTAGTATGATCGCGGCTGACTTCCTGGCTCGTTCTTGTCCGACCAACCCTTGCGAGGACGGTCTCGGAATAAGAGAATCCTCATCAACACCAAGGCCTCGAATGTGTGAATGGGCTGCGATGAGATTGAGGCCACGAAGGTCGCGGCTCTCGGAGACCGTGGAGATAGCCTGTAGGAGATGTTAGCAGCCGTACCGTAGTGGAGTTTCTCGACTGACAGCCGCCATTGTGGAATGTATTGCGTAGAGAACTGGAAATATTAGATTTATTTCCTACACCTGTAGCTCAGAGAGTATTCGGGTCTATTCTATTGATTACGGCACTAAGCTAGCGCGGATCCTCTTTTGGTACCATCTATTTGGTCCAATACTACCAACTTTCTCTTCACGATGAGCAAAATCGTTCAATATCGACTCAATGCCTCTTCAACGACGGTTCTACCCTTTCTTTGTATCACCTATCTCAGCTTCCCGATCGTTATGATCATGCTGGATGCGAGGACTACGGGCCATGTCTGGCCCATTGGAGGTTTCTCTTTATCCCAATGCCGAGCTACGACCATGCTCAGTCTCAGCTTGAGTCGCATCGAAAGTTAAGTGGTCTCCTCAACTCGTATTTCACTTCTCTTCTACTCTCTTTTAGCGTCTTTGCCGCCGCTACATCCGTTGGGGCATTCACACCCCCAATACCTGAGGAAATCGCATCAAAAGAACGATCGACCGCTAGTCCCAAAACTGCCTACGGCAATACTTAACAAAACAGAGAATAACGTCGCGCCTCGCCGACTTCCCGACCTTCACACTATCAACATCCATCCCACATCTCCACCACCAGTCAACAACGCCAACACAGCCCTGCGAAGACTCCATCGCAGTCGCGTAATCACACTCAACATCATCTGACTTAGCGATAATCATCACACGCGAAATGGCTGGCGGAAAGGGAAAATCAACTGGTGGGAAGGCAGGGCCGAAGGAGGCAGCAGGAAAGACTCAGAAGTCGCACTCTGCCAAAGCTGGTCTTCAGGTCAGTGTCATACCCTGTATCATCTTACTCTCCAGCCATAATCACACTTATCGCGTGCCCTTCGTAAGATTGGGAAACGCGTCTTGTTCATCTGCATGATCATTTGAGTCGCATTTTCCACACAATTTTGCTGACTCGACATGTTCAACCTCTAGTTTCCCTGCGGTCGTGTCAAGCGATTCTTAAAGAACAACACTCAAAATAAGATGAGAGTTGGCGCCAAAGGTATGCTTATGAATCTTGATCTACCTCCGCCCAAACCTGATGCAATACGTCCTCATCTCTACAAATACTTCGACTAACCCTCTTTACCCGTCAGCCGCCGTCTACGTCACAGCCGTTCTCGAATACCTCACCGCCGAAGTCCTCGAGCTCGCCGGCAACGCCGCCAAAGACCTTAAAGTCAAGCGAATCACACCCCGCCACTTACAGCTCGCCATCCGCGGCGACGAAGAGCTGGATACCCTGATCCGCGCGACGATCGCCTTCGGTGGCGTCCTACCCCACATCAACCGCGCGCTGTTGCTGAAGGTGGAGCAGAAGAAGAAGGGTGGAAAAGCCGATGCTTGAGTTATAGAAAGGATATCGGTCATGACGATGTGAAGATTCTGCGATAAGCGGTGCAAGAGCAATATGGGGCAGTCATGTATTGTTATACGGATGGAGGGTGGGTGGTGCCCGGCTTTCCTTAGGTACCAAGTGCTGTTCAAGGCAGCAGTTAGCTTTTCCTCGGGATTTCGTGTACTCTTGGCACGCTGAGCAATAGAAAGGTCGTCAAAACTCCGTGCATGATCCGATTGCGAACCTTGGACTGGTTCCTACAATCAATTTGGATCTGATTACCGTGCGCCGAAAGCGACTTTTTGACGTGATGGAGCTTTATGTACATCACTTATTGCTGCTTATATATCAGGCAACCGCTTTGAAATCATAACACATCATGGCGACTATATTCAGCCTTCTAAGTCTCATCAATTGTGGCTCTGCTCCTGATTATCCATTGTAATCGGGGCTCCCCTAGTCGCAAGCTCTAGGGGGGCCCCGATTACCGCCTCTCATACGATGTTAATCCGTTTGGTGCGCTACTAGCGTTCATACGACGAGCAGGTTTTCTCAAAGAGTAGAAGGCTGTGAGGACGTGAGTCTTTATGTATTATGATTATTCTATTCGATAGCCCAATTTTGATGATTGGTGAAATCGCCTTGACCGGCCGACAAATCTCGGACATCTTTTTGAACATGGCACACTTTGAGATAGAATCGTAGAATGACAGCGCCGACGCAATGCTCCAATCCACCTGTATACCCAATAGCTTTACAGCTCAATAGTACTAACGTGCCGCGAATCGCATCTCGCTCGCGCCGACGTCGAAGACGGCTAGCACGTTCTTCAGGAAGGGCTCTCCTAGGAGAGGAACACCACCATTCCCCGTGAGCGTAACACCTGAGATGCATTCGCCAGTGTTCAGCGGAATGATCATGTCCAATGGGTTGATGTAGAACGTCTCCATGCCGATCTTCACGCCGAACCTGGGGGCCTTGGCGTTGCAGGGCACGGTGTAATATCCGAGACTCTTGCGGTAGACGGCGGGGGGATCGAAGAGCGCATTGACGGCGCTGGCGATTGTCGGGGGTAAGTAGTTCACGGGGGTGCCGCTGTCGATTACGACTTGGACCTTGGTGGGGTCGTTGGGGTTGCCGAAGTAGGTGAGCCAGGAGCCGGTGTTCCAGTTGCTTTGCGCGCTTTGGTATTGGAAGCCGTTGGTGGTGATGACGTAGAAGGTGTAGAAGGTTTTGGCGAGGGCGACGCCGTAGGTGGTGAGGAGCTGGAAGGGGGAGCTGGCGAAGGTGGGATCAAATGGGATATCCGGTGTACCGCCGATCGCGAGGTGCCCGGTTCCATCGCGGTCGAGAGCGATGCTGAAAATCTGAGGGACGGATCCTTCGACATACATGGAGGTGAAGAGTGGGTTGTAGGGTATCTGGTTGTCTACCGGGTCTGCGGCGTAGTTCGTTCCTGAGAACGCTCGAGTGTTGGCTGGGAAGCCAAGGCCAAGGACACCACTGGATACTCCATCGCCTGCCCACCTTGCAACTTCCACAAGGGCAACCTGCGCATCGTTCACTGTTATACCAGCAAGAGTAACCTTTTCTTTCCCAAAGACCCCGTTCAAGGACCGCTCATCTGAATACGCAATTTCGAAGTTTTCGTTGTCGATTGGAATGAAGGTAGATGATCTAGTATAGGTAGCTCCAAGCATGCAATCGCTCTGTGCACCCTTGAGGCAAGTGAAGTTGCTTTCCGCAAGCCAGGTATCCGAACTCCCGGTGTCGACGATAACAGTAAAGTCCTGATCGCCAAATTGTATCGAAGTCGTGTAGGCGAGACCTTTCAATGATGTTAGTAGTTGCTCGTAGACGTGCGTTCGGACTGCCATACCCGTTTCATCAGCTTTCAAGGTGCTGGTGCCGTACGTGCCCTCGACTTCCGGCGCGCCGTTACCCTGAGCAAGTGCTTTTGAATAGCGTGTCTTTGAAGAGCTGCCGGTGCTCTTCTGTAATTTCATGACGTTCCCCGGAGCTGCTTTCGAGTTTGAGCTGGGCGAGCCAGTAGCCTTGGGTGTATGTGTTGCGACTGAGAAGGAGGAGCCGGCCGCTTGGGCGAGTGGAACATGCAGAGCCCATAGCGTGGTGAGTACTAAGCAGGTAAGACTATTGATATGATACATAGCGAATGTGTAGGTTAACGACAGTGGTGTAGAAAGGAAGCAACGCGTCAAGAATTCATCAAGGAGTGATTATAGACAGAGCAAAGAAAGTGGTAGAGGATATCGGAGGAGGAGGAAGTACGACATACTACTCTAGCAGGAGACATGGTCAGGGGAAGTCCACCCCACATGATTCGTACCTTACACAGTCGAAACTCAAACACAAACAGGCGTCAAACAGGAACAGGAACAGGGACAGGAACAGGGGAAGAAGAAGTCGATCGCCGAGACGACCAATGGCCAGCACCAAAGCGGTAATGAAGCTAAGAATAGGCTAAATCCAATTTGGCCTGGCGGTTCCTGGCGGGAAGGAAAAGGGGTCGCCGAATGAGAGGCCAGCATATTCTATGTCCAGATCGACCGACGACATGAGTTGATATCATCCACCAATAAGAAGGGCACGGTGATCTGAGACAATTGTTCCGCCAATTGCGAACACTTCACCCGCAACCTTCTGCGCGAGACGCCGTTTCAGGCCTGAAAGGAGCCAAGCGTGCCAGGGACCCGCACTTCTCCCTTCCTCCGTATATCCTACCACTACCACATCCGTTGTCTTCACCCCTCCCCTCCTCGAAGAAGTGTCTGGCGGACAGTAAACCCAAATGACTACAGGCCGTCATGATCATTCAACTACCATGCTGTTTCGCAGTGTGTATCTACGGTCTAACGACGGATCAACATCCCGTGTGTCAGGCCGCAGCTGAGGCCCCCAACCGACCATGAGTCCAACAATGAATGGAAAGCGGGACATTGGGAACACTATAGCCAATCCGCTGCCTGTGCTTCGCTGAATCGAGTCCGACGGATACCAACGCCGAGTGTTGGATCGCCTTCACTCCGTCAATGCTACAACAGTACGTTTGAGGGATCACAACAGACGTGCAATGCTGTCGAACGGTAGAGGATATGGGGAATGAACTCCGTTGGCAAAATCTGTCATGCAACTGGGCAGAGCTGCCATCTTCGGCATTCCATCTTCATCCACGTGAAATGTCCTCCTACTAGCCACGGCGTACATGATTGTCCAACTGTGTGTGAAGTTCTGCGCTTGCAACAGTGCCTTCTCGCGGAGACGTTAGCACGGGAATGCCGAGGAATGGCCCGTGACCTTCAAGTCATCCTTACCCTGGTGTATCCGTCATTATATTGAAGCGGTCTTCGCTGGTAGACCCACCAACAGGCTTAGCACCCTGTTGCGCCGTGTTTCTGGACTTGATCTTACATTGAATGGCATTCGGATTCTTCGGAACATATCAGCTTAGTACGGCGCTTATTTGATGACTAAGTCTTTCTTTGTCTCGGAAAGTACCAAAAAGGTTTCGCCTACTTTTCGGTTTGCAGAATATTGCGATCTTTTGGTGTATCTCAACAGTCTATCCGAGGGACCTCTCTTCGCCTTTGTCGGATCCTAAATCTACTTCTGTGGCCTCGGGGCTGTTCACTGGCCAAATTAAGTATGATGCTTCTGGGCTGCTTTTCCTTGATTGAAATTTCCTTCCAAGCCACTAAAACATGTCATAGCATTACGAACATCGATAGTGAGTGATCTAACCTATACACATCTTGGCAACAGTCATTCTTCTTGAGCTTTCTATCGTTGCTGGTAGGTCAGCGCTATTAGCAAAGGACGGCACAACGACAGGTAAACGCAAGAGATTGGCACATGATAAACACGTGTGTGCACTAAGTACGTTCAGGGAGGTGCTTATGTCGATCGACTACTGGTGTACAGATCATCTTGAGACAACAGTAGTTAGGTTTAGTAGGTAGACTGACCCATTATTCGTCTTCAAGATTTCAGTTTCTCGTGGATCTGCCCTCTAGAAGTTGCCTATGTATTATGTACAGACTTCCTTACGGCAACTCATTTACTTGATTAGATCTTATGTGAGAACGATCACTATTTGCACTAGGACGCAGCAATAACTCGCCACATATATGTCATACCAGGATCTCATATCGTTTCTCTCAATGGCTACTCCCCAGGCCTCTCTCGGGACCTTTTCCTTTGTGAGTGTTGTCACAATTGTGTTGTGCGCGATTACAAAGAAGGCTTTGTTATACGCGATCCTTTGTGCAACACAATTCTCTTTGTGGCCTCTCCCCTCATAGCCCGCGGGACGACGAGTCATTTTGAACACCCTCCCATATACCTTGACCTTCATCTTCGACCTACGGAAACGCTATCCGGTAAACTGCTGGCTCCTAATATATATACACAGATATACATCCGTCAGACTTGCACGATGATCTGGGAGACAGACATCTCACGAGGTTCTCAAGCCATGGATTTCTCCAGAGGGGAGGAGGGCTTTGGGGCTCACCAACTGCAACTTCCTGGATCCACCTCGGCGGCCTCAGCGACTCAAAATCAATTGAGATTGAACCAGGAGGATCGCAATCACCCAAATCAATCCCCATCGCCCAGTAAGTCCCCCAAAATATTGTGGGGATCTGGATCCGAACTAATTCCTGTACGTCAACAAAAATCGCGCAGCTGGAAAGCACCATTACCTTTGATGCCGTTCTGCCAGAAAGTCAGTAGTATGACGAGGTCCCGTTTCGGTGAAGCTTATAGCTACAGAGACCTCGGTCAAATCGGCTCAGGGGGATTTGGAAATTGCTTTCTACTCGAACGTAGCACGGACAAGGCTTTACGGGTCTGCAAAGTTCAACAACGAGCTTATTGTTACAAGACCGAAGCCTATGAAGATAGGCCTATCGAAGCCAGCATACTTCATGACATCCTCCCTCAACACGACCGTATCCTCCGCCTTCATGAGGTAGTTCTCCAGACCCACACAGTCCAGCTTTACTACGACTTCTATAATAGAGGGGATCTCCACGACTTGATCGAGAATTATCGAGACCAATGGCAACAAATCCCAGAAGAGTTCCTGTGGCATGCGTACCGACAGATATCTGAGGGGCTGGCATTCATACATCATGGATATGACAAACGAGCGCTTTGTCCACCACCAGCGGAATGGAATCCCATAATTCACGGCGATGTTAAACCCAAGAACATTTTTCTCGGTCCTCCAGACTCATTCTCCAATGACCCTCTCGCTAGAGAATATCCCTCAATCGTTCTCGGCGACTTCGGGCTGGCGGACCTCCATCCTTCACGTCGTTGGGGAACTCCTATCTGGCAACCTCCAGAGCTACCAATGCTCTCCAAGAAATCCGATGTATGGGGTGCCGGTGCTGTGATACATGCGCTGGCTCACGAAGGCAAGCCACCAATACTTGACTTACCCAGTTTTACCTCGAATATGACATGGGAGGCGTGGTGCGAGAATCCTGACGCTAGACAGCCAATTCCATTTGTTCCAACATACAGCCCCGAGTTGCAAGATTGCGTCCTAAGCGCTCTCGACTTCGATCCCTTGAGGCGGCTTACCAGCTATCAACTCTATTCGAAAGTGACGGCCGTATGGAACGTCCAGATGGCCCCATATTTGAACGACGTGTCTCCTCTAATATCACCCGCGTCCTACAAGGAATATGATGAGAACGGCGTCACTTTGAACGCCAAAGACTGCGATATGGTCTCGGAACAGGACCGAACAGCAAAGGATGCTATTGAAGCTCACAAGGCCTTCTGATGTGGGACAACCCCGCCTGGCTGGTTCTGGCCGTTTCTCTAGGCCAGACATCTCGTTTCCGTCCTTCTTCAATGCAATAGCGGTGAAGAAGCAGGAGATCAGAGGAAAGCTATTGAAGAGATGATGTGGCCATGGTGATTGTAGAGCAAGGCTCAATGACAGCACGTCAGTGTGGAGATTATCATGGCGAAGGGAAGTTGTTACTGACTGGAGAATGTTGTGCTTTATGATATCGTATCGCTGACACTACCACCGTAGGAGTATGAGGCCCTTGAAGACGGTGGCGTCACCTGGAACGTAACTCGCAACAAGTGGTTTGCATAGCTTCGTGGGTTACCGCTAGTGAGAGCGCAGAAATCCGTGAGTGTTCGATCGGGCGGTCCATTGAAGCCGAAGAAGGTATGTATGTTTTTGGGGAGTGAAACACTCACGTGTTCCTAACAGGATAAGATTGAAGCTATCGGTAACACCTTGTAAGTGAGTTCGACAGCTCAGTACATCAGGCCTAGAGTCGGACTGTTTAGCGATGATGCTTCTATGGTGGATCTGGGTTTTCTTACACAATTGAAAAGTGGTGGGTGGATATATTTGATCTGGCTTTGCATGTGATTCCTCTGTCTCAATACGTTGATTGTAATTCCATTCGATCTATGGAATTTCCTCTAAAATTGCTCCTGTTGAATTACTGGTGAATCTCCCTGTTGTTTGTCTCATGCGAAAGGTCCTGGGTAATGGAGGGGGACGACCAATGTAGGTAGTCAAACCCCTTTGTCCTAATCAAGCCGAGTGCTGTTCATCCCCATTGAGATCCACTTCTCTACCATTGCATTCCTTGAGGGTCACGGTAATGAACTAGTCTTAGCTTCTGGCACTACCGGACAAACCTGTCCCAAGGAACAATATCATGTTAATCTCACGAGCCTGCCCAAAATTTTACTTCTAAGAACCGTCAATGAAAGCGGATGGATCAGCGAGAAGGCCCAAGCAGGTACAGCCCGTGCAACCAAAGGGCTAGATGATAACGGCAAGCCATAACCGGTTCTGGGATTGCTATATATGAACTCCATTGAGTAACAATAAGGACATACTCGAGCAGTAATACATATTCCCTACATGTATATCCAGCCAGGGGCAGGTATTTGAGCAACGAGATCTGTGTCTAGTATACAAAATCGTTGCTAGCTGCCACAGCTTCTTACCCCTACGATTCGTTGCCCAATCTCACTTCACATCAACCACATAGCGCCAAAACACCAGCCGACGACTAAGACGATCACCCGGCACCCCCTCTAATCTCCTCTCTCTTCCTCCTCCCAACCTCCCACAATCCTCACCAACAAGGCCCACATCCTTCACTCTCCATCATCCCTTAAACCTCCCCCAATACCTCGTTTACACAAACCATACAATCCATCAAACAACAGTCAACATGCAGTGGGGACCGAAGTCTGACGCAAAGGTATGTCAATCAGTCAACTCACTTCCTTCAACGCTTGCACTGTGCGTTTCCAGTACTTGCACCCTACAATATAGGCGGCGAATGACAAACAACTCTTTGAGTGAATGCTTTGCTGATATTTAAGTATAGCTCTTTATGCATGTCATTTCCGTCGGCAAGGTAAAGCTCGACTATGAGGCTCTCGCTGTCGCTATGGGTGAGGGTGAGTTTTCAGTTCCTAGGTTTTCGGATGTGATGTGATCTTGGGCCTTTGACCTTCGCGTCACCTATGTACAAGCCCTTCTTGAGGACCATGCCATCTCTAGCCTCTTGTTGGCGCCTGGCGAGTCTGCATCACGGCTATGCAGGAGTCAGAACTATCGTTGCTGAAGCAGTACACATCAACACACATCTACCCCATCTTCACCTCTATCCATGATTTCGACATCAGTTTCCGCGATTTCCAGAAAGACTCAATAACGAGCTAACATTCCCCCCTTCCAGCCTGCACCGCCAGAGCAATCAGGCACCGCATCGCCAAGCTCCGCGCCCAGGCAGCCGAGCAGAACACTCCAACCCCAGCGCCCGCATCCAGCTCCCCCTCATCCCCCAAGCGTGGCCCAAATAAGCGTCCTTGTACCCCCGTCACCCCAGATCTCAGCACAGCAACTTCCTCACCCGCTACCCTAACCAGCGGCACCAAGAACGCCGCAACAGCCCCTATTGCCAAGACTGGTGATGACGAAATCACGCCGGCAACGAATGGTGTTGTCCGCGGTGTAAGTGTGAGGAGCAAGCGTAACGCCGCTGGCAAAGCGAAGGGGAGTCCGTTGAAGGTGGAGATTAAGGCGGATGAGTGGGAAGAAGATGTAGAAGTTGAGGTTGAGACGCCTAGTAAGGTGATTTGGGTTTCTTCCTTTGAGAATACAACATATCCATTGCGCATCGTGCAGAATAGGATAGAGGAGGCTGATTTTCTATACAGAAACCTAGACTCAGCGGTTCTGGTGCTTGAGGTGGCGATGGGACGGAGGACGTAATGGGGGCTTTAGCGTTCGGTAGGATGGATGGGCGGGATGGAGTGAAAGGGGGAAGGTATGTTGTGTTTAGGATAGGGAGTATTCGTTCCTATCGTTCAGGAGATGTAAGAGCGCGAGATCTTTTAAGTGTTGGGATCTTTTATTCTACGCCTGAGGTGCGTTGATGGGGGGTTTCGTAAAGGGATCTTCGGATTTCCGTTGGTGGATGGAGGGTGTGATGGTGTGTATACATCACACTATAATATATACCTGTAAGCATATTCTCGATACGTGATCTGCTCCTAGTACTAATCTGATAGGGAGTACGTATTTAGTACTATAGTATGCCGCTGATGATATTATACCTGGCTAAGATACTCTATATCTATAGCCTACTGTTGAGGTAGACATCAGATCGATCGTACTAGGTAGCCCCTTGGCTATCCTCTTCCACCCTCTTCCATCCTCCTCCCAATACCACCACCTCCCTTACCCCCCCCTCTCCCCCCCCCTCCCCCACCCTCCTCTAAGCAAAATTGCCGTACTCCAACTCCTCAACCCCAAAAGGCGCCGCGCCATGTACGTACCCAGCATCACCATCAAGAGCTCCGTTTCCATTCTCCTGCACATCCTCCTCAACCTTGATACGTCGCAGATACTTAGCCTTCTGCTTGCTAGGCAATTCATCACAGTCGTCGGAGGCGTTCGTGTCGTTGTCTTCGGATGCGAAGCCTTCGGCGTCGTCGCTTGGGTCGCTAGATATGATGGACGGTTTAGCCGTTTTGGTTTATGTTTGTTATATGTATGTAGAAGACGAAGAGACAAGGGGGGTGACATACTCATCGCTCATACGCTTGCGCTTCCCACCCGAAGTTCCAGTGACAGCTTTCCCATGCTTGCTAGGGGTCCCCCCTTTCGTGCCTCCGTTCGTTTTGGCCGGCGTGCGGGGTTTGCGGGGCGTGGTGGCTGGGCTTGAGGTCCCGTTGCCGCGGGCATTGGAGACGCTGAAGTGGGTGGCGGCGCCGCTGGCTTTGGACGAGGCGCGGATCTTGACGAGACGCTCGGTGATGGCGCGGGGGGTGGGCTTTTCGAAGTTGTCGGCTGGGTGGGTGGTGGGTGTTAGTGTTGAGGGTGGGATAGGGGGGGAGAGGGAGTTTACGCCAGGCTGCGGATATGGCTTTGGCGTCGGCGTTGACTTGGGAGGTTTCTAGGATTTTGAGGAGGAGCTGTAAGGTGGGGTGGGGTTTAGCTTTTGTGGTGCTGGAGGTTAAGAGATGTGAGTGAGGCTGGAAACTGGTGTCTAGGTGCCGAGAGGGGCAGCCGGGTGACAGTGTTTGGTAGATGAAGTGATGAGTGGAATAGGTGTGACGTAGCAGAGACTTACGATTTGGTCAACCTCAGGGGTCCACTTGATAGGCATTTTCGTGCTGGCCCGATGGAGCGAATATTAAGACTTGGCGTTGATGCTGTGAGTGTGGAGTTAAGGACTGAAGTGAGGATGCGAGAGCGCTTTAGATGATAGAGAGGAAGCTTGGATAGAGTTATGATAAGGTGAAAGTGCGTAGCTCAAATGAGGGAGAGAATACTTTGGTGAAGTAAATGAAGAGAGTGGAGCTGTAAGATTACAGGATGGAAAGAGGAGGGGTTGAAAGGTATCAACACCAGCGAAGTGAATGAGAGGTAACCTTCCAAGGCCGGATCATGGTCGGAGATTACCTAAATGCGAAGGATATGCTTGCTGGGAGTAAAAGCAAAGCCGTACATTACTACATGTAAAGAAGTATCAAGACTGAGAGATGCTAGAATCCTAGCAACGGTCCTTACATCGACCTCCTAGCTTAAGTCGAGCGATGGGCCTAATCATGGGCATCCTCAAAACCCTGTACGATCAGGCAACCACTTTACGCGTGTCTGGACCTGAGCGGCAGCAAATGTTACACTCTGTGATCTGTCATAACGCGTGTTCTTGCATAGTGGACGCGATGAGATGTCGTCGGTAGCGCCAAGATCACGGCGTCGACGATCTTCTCCGCTAAAAGAGTTAGAACTTAGAACTTCTAATAGGATGAATCCCCTGCATTAGCGCGGAGAAGATGTGGAGCTAGCCATGCGCTACAGTGTGCTGGAAACTTTGCTTCGACTTCATGCCTCTGCTCTCCAGACCTCTGTGTCTTTGATGCAGATATGAGTCACAGCCACTTGCTGCAAAGGCTGGCATGGGAGATTGCAGGATGGGGGCTTGAAATAAGCGGTGTGATATATCGGAGTTGGATGCTTGAAGAGTGTGTCGCTGTGATTTCTGGCCTGGAGATACTCTAAGTGTACACGAAGCTAGGATGGAGAACGGGGCCGGCTTGATATCCACTTGCTTTGTCGCTGGCAACCTCGAGAACCTAAGATTATGACTCGGGGGTTTGTTTTGTGATACAACATACATGTTGCCCTTTCCTGAAGTGGGAATAATGAAGACCAGCCAACGAGGCTTCTATGCTTGGCCCAATATCGCACAGGCTGGACATTCGGATAACATCATAAGTGTTGCTAGCCAAAAGACCCCAACAAAGATGTTCATACCAGTCTTTGCCAATTTTGTCGGTACTTCGTTACCAGAAAAGTGAAGCGTTATCGAACGTCGACCTGCATTCAATATAAGCCGATCGGCCGATCTTCTTCCACTTTACAACTTCAATCTTGAAACATCAACGCACATTGCCACCTTTGCTGAGCTGATATAAAACTTTTCAACTATCTGTTGACTTGCTTACAATCAACCACACTTCATTACACAGCTCATCGAGTTCAGTCCGTGAGTTCCACCCCTCTGTTATACTTGGAGCAACGGCATATTACTACTACCAAGATCGCAAAGCTCCTGCAGTCACGTTGCGAAGTACCTACAACGATCTCACGTCTTCAAGCTTCTCTTCCATCTGCAGGAATATACGCTGTCCTCTCAAACTGTGTATCATTCTAAAGTAAGATTTGACCTCACTCCCATTGCGGTCTGACTGACCAGTATCTTCTCACAGCATCGACAAAATGGTTCAAGGTATGGCAGCCGTCAAGTGGACCCCCGAGAACAACGCCAAGCTTCTCGCTGCTATTGTGTGTCTTCATCCGGGAGCGCTGGACCTCAAGAAACTCGCGTCTGTCTTTGGTTTGTTCACCTAGATCCAGAACCTTTCCTTCTTCAAGATGTTACTCATGTTCGATCGTCCTTTTTGCGACATGTTTCGTGCCTAATTCCTTCAATTAGGTCCCAACGTTCCCAACTCTGCGATCGCATATCGCATGGGCGTACTTCGCAAGGAGGGTGCGGCCTTAGGCCTTGCTTCCAACGGTGGCGCTCATGTTCCAGCAAAGTCAGCAAAGCGTGTTGTAGTCGCGGCCAATAACCAAGGAAAGTCTCGTAAGAGTCTGGGAGGAATGCATAACACTGCGAGGTAAGAAAATAAGATTCTGACCCACTTTCGTCTCATGATGGGGCCTACTGACCTGCCAGCGATGATGACTCCATAGGTTTCAAGGATGAAACCGAGGCCGACCAGGAGGCTACCCCACCCGACACCGATACCTGCGACAATGCCCCGAAGACTCTGGGCGGCTCCGCCAAGCGCCAGAAGACGCTCAGCGGCCGCGTCACCAAGCCTCGCTTCTCCCCTCGCAAGTCCGCCAAGAAGGACTACAAAGCCCTCGAGGATCCTTTCCTGGCAATGGACGGCACAATCGATGGGGATGGGAACAAACTTTTTGACACCGACAAGTCCGACAGCGAGGACACGTTGGCCAGTGATTCCGAATTCACGCACGGCGGGACGCAGGAGACGAACATCAAGATGGAAGAAGCAGTCTAAGACAGTCGCTCACGATTTCGGGCTTCTACCGACAGCTAGCTATCATTATCGTCCTGTTGCATAGCTATTGGAGCGCCTTTATAGCGATCATTGGTTGAAGCGTTAGCAGATGGAATGGCACAGCGTTTATTCATACGTACCTGGAAACTCTAGGTCATCATGCATCTACGTGTACAATAAATATGCAGCTTTGTGCAATGCACAAGCCCAACATCAATCACCGTCACAGCCCACTCGTATCTCCGTGCTTTGACCTTCTCTCTGACCATCTCTCACAATCCCTCTGACCGCTCAATGCAATTCGCTTCTTTCCCAGCAGGGATCAACGTGTATAGTGCGTGCAGACGTAGCTTCCCGGATACGCGGTTTCACGCGGTCAAAAATCCCTGTCGAGCTTGATCTGCACGACGCCAACTTCGAGAAATCGAACTTGAATTCGAAAGCACATTTCTGATTGTGGAAATTCGTTGATCGATCAGTTGCAAAGTACAAGTACTCGATTGCTTATGCCTTGAGAACATCCACCGAGTCCGCATGACAAGATCACTCTTGAAGAACCTGCCATCGTCATCGACTGCGCGATTACACCTGTCTTCGATTCGATCCTCGAAGATCGCTGTTCAATTCTCAAAACCGTGTGGCGTCCAATCGACGGCTCCAGCCATGGCTCGTTCATATGCTAGTACCCGGCTGATGTTTGCTTTGGGGGAAGCTTGGGGGGATGCACGGCACCTATTGCCCTTGCAGTAGCGCGACGCCCATGTAGTCCAATTGGGACGGCGAACGTTGAATTTTCGAATGTGACTGATAACGTTGCTCCTGGATACGGTATCGCACACCCGGTAACAGTTGGGAGCAGTGATGCTTCGGGGTGCAGAAGGGGACTGCAGGGAGGGTGTGAGTCATAGCGTGCACGTCTGTGCTGTGCTGTGTGGGCCAGGCATGTCGGCAGCTGGATGAGAGTGAAGAAGGGGGTTGGTGGGCCAAGGACGTGTGGGTCTGTCAGGCTCGAGAGTGGGTATAAAAAGCACTTCACATCTTCGAGACGAACTCTTTGCTGGTCATACCTGTCAACAATTCAGTCTTGGCATAATTCCAATCCTCCCCTACCTTTACACTGAGATCAATAATATACCTTACGGCACATTATTGCGTAGGTCCAGCCTCTGATAGCTCTCCCAAATTTCCTGCCCTTTAGACCGCCAAGCTAATTTGTCCAGTACAACTCTCTACGTCTACGATCACTCATCCAAACCCCAACTTTTCATCCTCTTGAAAGGCACCCTCGAGATCCACTGTACACCATCGGAATCACGCAAAGATCTTCTCGAAACCTGTCCAGCTTTCATCTTCGCATAATCTGACAACTCAGTGCTTACTACGCAATGCCAATTCCGTGGGGGACCGTCGAGGCTAAGGACCAACTTTTCCTCGCCACCGTGGCTGCTTGTGATCCTAAGGTAGGTTGCAACGTCGTCTGCTTAAGCAGGTCTCGCGAATACACTCATGTTACATGTACAGCTACTTTCAATCATGTCTTTAGCTTTTTTGGTTCAATCCCTCTCTCTCAAAACCAATGCCGCCCAAACAACACAATCTTCATCAGGTCTCTTGCTGATTATCGTGATGCGACCTGTTACCTCTAAAATCTGTTGTGATTGTTGTGAAGCCAGTCTGGCAAGAAAATAGTCACGGAATGATCTGACCAACGTATTGCTCCACAGTTGGACTACCGCAGAATTGCAACTTTCTACGGCCAAGGTATGTCTCCCAAATGTGAACACCAATATATATCACCAATATACATTCCTTCCATTCTGACCACACAACAGGTGCAACATACGACGCCATCGAAGGCCAATTCCGCAAAATCCGCAAAGGCGCCAAAGAACTCAAAGCCAGGGTCGAATCCGGCGAAATCCCCTCCGCACCACCCCGTGGCGCCAAATCTCACCCGACCACCCCTCGCAAACTCCTCGCAACGCCCAAAGATAGGACAGCTACCGGCCGCGTAAGCAAGTCCAGCAACGCTACCCCCACCAAGAAAAACGGCAGCTTTGCCCGGCCGATCAAGGAGGAGAACGAGAGCAGCGCGAGCAGTATCTATGATTCGCAGAGCCAGTTGGAGAGTGCGTCTAAGGAGGTGGCGGACTGGACTGTGGGTTTGGATGCGGCGTTTGGACGTGGTGGTGCTGGGGGGACCAGGGGGGGTGTAGAGGGGGGTGAGTTTGATTTTGGGTATGGTCAGCTTGAGATGGAGGAGGGGGTGTGAGATTGTGGGGTCTAGTTGGGACGCGTTATGGTAGGAATGTGATGGATCGTCTCGATGTAGAAAGATTAGTATGTTTCCAAACTAGTCTGCATGCATGCATCTCTTTAAGAACAGGCCAAGGTATCTTGCCTCTCTTCTACTATATGAATCTTCGATAGTACAGGTAAGTGCAACATACACACCCACGAAAGTATGCCATCACCCGCGGTGTTATAAATTATAACCATACCCAGAATCCCCTAGCTCATTCGCGTATCCATCAACAACTCCGATACGCCGAAGACCCTTCACTTCCACCCACCCACACAACCACTTACCTCAGTGATCTTCCCTCTTCCAACTCCTTCCAGCATCCTTCCATCCATAACTCCACAACACTCAACCATACCCATCTATTACAACTCAACCCACCCAACCTAACCTAACAGTAAGTCCTACCCTCTTCTCCCACGCACATACACTTCCGTCCTCTATTCTGAAATCCCTTTCATCACCTCAAAACTTTCACCGAAAAACGAATCTGCGCATTTACCTCACTTCACCTTACACAGCTCACACACCTCACACACCTTACCTCCCCTCATACACCTCAACACAAAACGCTCACATTGCTTCACAGTACAAACCCCCATACGACACGAATACCCATCCTAAAACGCTTTCTAAAAGTCAAATTCAAGATTCGGCAAAAATGCCCAACGTCCTCATCAACTGGAAGGCCGAGAATGCCTATCCGCGTCTCATCGCCGCGCTGGTGGCTAGCCTTGAGGGAAATGCGAAGGTATGTGAGGTTTTCAAATCGATCAAAACACATGATATGCACCTATATCCGACGCTAGCATTTCCATGCTTAAGATTATGGATCTCGTTGCTCTCAAATAATCCTTTGACTAGTGATCTATTTCCTTGGGAAACCACTTTTCATTTTTGCTTCTACGTTCTTGACTTATCCTACCTTCCAATAGCGCCTCCTCTTTTTCACTTATACTCCGCTCTCTTTCTTCCAAGCGACCTCCTATAATCCTGCGAACCCCTTGGAAGACATGTACTAACACCCATTCCTCCCTACACAGATCGATTACAATAAAATCGCTGCTCTTTACGGTCAAGGTCAGTCCAATCTTCGCTCTCTCCTCTTACCATCCCCCTCCCTCTTTCCCCCCTTCACTCCCCTTCCTATCCTTCCCTCTGTCCCCGCCCTCACACCCTCATCCCCTTCCCCCTTCCCCAATCCCAATCCCTCTCTCTTACTAACCCCCACCCCCTCCCAGGCGCAACATACAACAGCATCGAAGGCCGCTTCCGCATCATTAAAAAAGAAGCTCTGGAACTAAAAGCCTTGCTCAAGAATGGCTCTACGGAATCTACTCCTGCTGTAGAGAAGGCGGAGAAGAAGAAAGGGCCCAAGGGGAAGAAAGAGGGCGATAAGGTTATTGGTGGGAGAGTTGGGAAGGGGGAGGGGAAGGGTAGGGCGAATGGCAAGGGAGGGAAGACAGTGAAAGGGGTGGAGAGTGTGAATGGGGATGGGGGGATGGAGGAGGAGGAGGAAGATGTGGAGGATGTGATTGAACAGGCATATTAAGAGGATGCGTTTGTGGATATGGGTGTGGAGAGGGATTAGTTGGTAGATGGGTGGAGAAAGTATCCAGGCGTTGGGATTGTTGTTGATTGGATGATGGAGGGATGGATGGACAGTCAAGCAAGTCTAGCGCTTGTGATGATCATTGTGATTGCAACTATAATTATCATATACGAAGCCTGCTGGTAGATCAGCGCCGAATATAAACAAGTCTGATATCCCATATCTACCTAATAACCTAAAACCATAAACCGATCCTCCCCTCCCTCCCCCCCCACCTTCTCCCTTCTCCCAAAGGAGTGCGCTTCATCAAGCTCCATCAAGCCCCGCCTCAATATACAACACCACAAGCCTTCCATTCCATCTGAAAACGCAGAACATCAAAAACCAGCCATACAGAGACAACCAAAGTGTAGGAATGGAATTACAAGACGTTAATTGGTTTTGCTTTGATTTGATTTATGTACGAGCTATATTAGGTATCTTATCATCTAACCCACGGAAAAGCGTTTGACCATGGCTTATGCTAGTATGGCAGCCGCTAATGATGCTTAGATCTGATGAAGTTGATGTCTTGCGCTTTGAAGCTTCTAAAGCTTCCTTCCAAACCTTTCAAGTCTTCCAACCCGTTCTGAAAGTTTCATTCGCAGGTCTCAATCACACCCTTTCCTTTCCTTTCCTTTCCTTTCCAGATCCCAGATCCCAGATCCCAAAGCCGACTAAGCGAAGTAGAAGAACGGTACATCCGATCGATGGAAAGGAAGGAAAGGAAGGAAAGGAAGGAAAGGAAGCGAAGGGCTATACTTCGTTGATACTATAATATTGCGGGGATAAGTATTTGTATTTTTGTGACTGTAGAGGGTAGAGGGTGGATGATAGGGAGTAGGGGGTAGATGATAGGGAGTAGGGGGTAGATGATAGGGAGTGGGGAATATGAAGGAGTAGCATACATCTCATCACCGAACCCTCCACCTCCAGCTTCATCTTCAACCTCAGTCTTGATACCAACACAACTCCCCCCCTCCACTATCAACCCATCCTTTTCGGCTTTGAGTTTGCGGATCTTAGTTGCGTTAGGATTGGAAAAATCTTCTTCGTCATCTATAGTTGGGGAGGCGGCTTTGCGCTTTTTGGTAGATGCGGATGGGGTTGATTTTGTGGTGGCGGTGGATGGGGAAGGTTTGTTTTTGTCCTTGGTGAGGGCGGATTTGCCGTCCAAAGCTTCGGAGTCTCGTTTTAGGTTTTGGTATTTTTGCCTGTGTATGTTTGATGTTAGTGGAATGGTAGGGGGGAAGCGGAGGTGTGGAGATGTGTGAGATGTACAGTTGAGAGTTGCGTTTGGGAGGGATTTGGATTCTGCGAGCTTGATAGGCGACAGGTGTGGGATATTGATGACATTGACAGGGGATGGGAGGGAGGCGTACCGTACAGCTTCGTATGTGTACCCTTTACCCATCGCGCTGGCGATTTCCTCCCAGGTGGTACGGGAGATCTTGGGGTTGTTCGTTTTGATGACGGTGAGGAGGAGTTTCACTTCGTTTTCGGCGGTCCAGGATGGCATTTTGGCTGTGTGTGTTGTGGATGGAGTTGAGAGTACTGTACTGTAGTGGTGAGATGAAGCTTGTGAGTAAGATGGGAAAATGGTGTGGGGGGAATTGATGTTGTAAGTAGAGGGTCTTTGGTGGTTGGAGGTGGAGTGAACTGAAGATCTGAAAGGATGAGAGGATGATGATTATAGTAAGTGAAGGAGCGGGTTTTATAGGGCCGAAGATTATGCTGGTGAAGTTCGGATCGGATGTTACCTTGGTTTCACTTGATTTACGGTCCAGCTGGTAGTTTACGATCCTTGTGATATGGTTACAAATGATGGGATATAGAATTCTAGACGATTTAGTACCCTGACCCGTTCGCTTGGCCATGCCGATTCTTTAGGCCTACCGTCCATGGATTTGATTAACATTCGAAAGACTCGAGACACTTAGTACCAACTCCGATAATTCGCAAAGTTCTCTGAAATAGTAGCGGTTAAGGAGGCTTACGGCTCAATATAGAGGTACCTCTTTCCGAGCACCCTTACAGGAATGCGGCAGACGTGACTTAACGATGGCATATAGATAAGGGAGCCCAATACTGTGTACCTGTGAAAGGATATCATTGCTTAGGATATACTCACCAAAGAAGTCCATTTGCCCGTACGAATGTATCCAAGCTATTCCAATTATCAAAAGAGTCGTTGCTACTCATGAACCATCCCTGATCAGATAACTTCCGAAAGATGCCCGGAGCGTGACTGGTCAATGTCTTATCTGGAAGCAATCGGTCAAAACATCTCAATGGTCTTCATACGGAGAGCCAAAATTCTTTCGATACGGTTTCTGGCTGTGAAGGGTTTAGCTCCCACTGTCTAGGCGAGGGAAACTTCTTCAACAGTTTCGTCATCAAGTCACAGCTGACTTTTTCGAAGGCGATAACGGTGACTGATTCACATCAAGACCCAAGCCAGGCCGTCACTGCTTTCGAGATTCAATCTTCCCTTTTGGCCAGAAATACATATCGGGTGCCGAGCAGTAAGTATTAGGTTCCATTACGACAAGTATCGATCGCTCACCGACCTTTGGGTCCTCCTTTTAAGCCTCTCATAATCGGCAGAAAGAGTCTTTGTAGAACAACGAGCCTGCGAAAGACACGCACCATGCCCACAAATAGAGCTTTATCATGGGTTTCTCCAACCATCTTGAGGTAGCTGCATCCTAAATCAACCAAATCAGGCATATTCCCAGTATACCCAGCATTAAGCATACTTACTGACTAGCCTCATAGATCGATTGCCATTGGTCCGCGGACCAACTGGTCATCGCTAACAGACACGCTACTCCTGAGGACTCTTCTATTGTGGCATCGCATATGGATGGCATTCATTCCATACCTTGGTAGTCTAGGTCCGTAATTCGAGGACGAAAGGAGGTCAAAGCACCGTACAAGAAGCACCCAGCCTAAGCACAGAAGTCTGTGGGGAAAGGATGAATATTCGTCAAGGAAGAATTCGTGGTCTGAAAGTGGCTCGAAGACAGTATGGAGCGGATGCAAAGATTTTAGAAGGTCGTGAAGGCAAATATGTGGGTCAAGCACAACCCTATGACCAAGGCTGAGCTAGGAGTGGAGGAGCGAGGAGTTTAGCCGGCCGTGAAGGAGGTAGACGCTGGGGATGTCGATCAAATGTCTCCAGAACACTCGATTACTAAGGGGGGAGGTCGAAGTAGCAAAGGAGCTCAGCTGTCGTACCTAGAGCGGTTTATGGCGAAGAATGAGACTGCTGTAAAGTCGGAGCTTGTTTGAGCACGATAAGGGATGCTGTCTTAGCCTTGAATGATGTGTGTGCATCCAATAGAACAACAAGCAAGGAAATTCATTCCTCAGATATGATGACGCTCAAACCAGACAGTATCAGCGCAAGAATTGGGGACAGTATCATGCCATCTCTCCTGGCATATTCCACGTTACCAGCGGCTTAATGCTCGCACGAATTGACTATACCAACACCCATTTCCAGGGTCATCCGCAAAGTGACGGTTTCACGCACTCGTCTTCATAGCCCTTAGCTGACTTACCATACATCTCTCATGTAGCACGCTCCCTCATTGTCGCGAATGGACTGTGGTACTCTACCATGTTCCTAACGTGGGACGCTATTGACGAAGACTGAGCTCCTCAAGGCAGCTTCAGACGTGGGGTTGATCTGAACAGCTCAGGCTCTATATAAGCAGAGCCGCTGGCCAATATCACAGGATCACTTGGGAGCGAAGCAACGATAGCAGATCCTCGCATTTTCCAGTATCGAACCGCAGTCGAATGTATTTGACGACGCCTTTGTCGTAGAGTGAGTTCTTTTCGTAACGATATATCAGAATCGCAGTTGTGTCTTCAAGATCTGGTCTTATAAAACGATCTACAGCAACAGGCTATTGATATAGTCCGCCATACTTTGTGATCTTTGGAAGGGAGCATAGCCATGACATCCATAAGTTCACATACTATTAGTCTTAGCATTCAAAATGGCATCCAACTCGAAGAGTCATTCACGCCAAGATCTTAGTAGCCACGGACCCGGTGCGATGGATTAACGTTCGTACTACAATTGATACTGACTTTTATATGCTGAGTCGAAGGACACGAATGCCAAGCCGGGCAGACACGTAGCTAAGCCTCTTTCGGTCGTCTTTAAGCACTAGCTTCATGGAGCTAACCGTATGGGTACTAGCTATCAATCTCGCCTTTTCCCCTGTATTCGATCCTGGAGACCATGCGCCAATGAGCGGTTTCGGAGGTGTTGGTGGAAAGGAAGGGAAGAATTGGAGAGGCTACGTTATATGGAGGGAAAGCAAGGGCACGAAGCTGCAAGATGAGTGCATCTATCAGACATCTCTCCAATGAAAAACACTCAAAAATAGAGTACTCTAGTGATTATGAAATCAAGCTCCTTCTCGACATCAACCTAACCGAGACTGAATGGCGGGAATTCGCATACATCCGATAATTTACGCTAGCACCAAGCCATTCGTCGAAATCATTGTCAAGCCGATTCCTTTGAGGCAAAACTTTAAGGCAAAGAACGGCGATTGTTCTCTTCTTTCTATGACACTTTCTTTGTAGAGGCTATAGCTCAGGTACGAGCTGAGTGCTGAGATTGATGTCTTTGTGGAGTTCAGTTTTGATGTTCCAATACTCTTTGGTTCCTGCAAAGCAGCAAACAGGCCATGCAAGATGCCGATTGATATCAGTGTCCATCAGAATCTCCATGCAGGGAATCTGCAAAGATGTTTGTACGCCTGCACGTCGCACTGTCTCATACTTATTACCTACCTTTGTCCCACCCAAGTTTGCTCACAACAACAATACATGTTTTCCCACTCATTCCATCAACAGCAATATTGGCGAGGTGATACGCTCTGCACTGTGTGTTGTCCGCCCAGTATAACACATGGGAGACACCGAGCTGCATCAATGGCTAGTACGAGCTTGCTCATGATTGATACTTTGCACTGAAAAGATCACTACAAATATATACTCCATACTACAACCTTTTATTCCCTAAATATACTCTCTCAAAACTGGTGATCGACCGGGAAAACAACCTCAGGCAGAAGAAAATGGCTCTAACAAGTAGCGACGAGCACTACAGATATTTGATTAGCTGTATCCGTCACAGCAGCAACGGCAAGGTAAGCTTCTGGTTCTTCCTCAGTACTATTGATCCGAAGGCTAATCTTGATTAGGTCGACTTCGAAGAGGTCCGAAAAGAATTCTGTATTGTCAGCAAGGGTGCTGCGTAAGTCTCCCCTCCCCTGTTGAAGATTGCAAGCTAACCACATTCGCAGTGCGAAGTTGTACGAGCGAATGATGAAAGCTCACGATACTCACCCTGGCCAAAACTCCACGATAGTTTCCGACCGAAACACGGCCTTCCAATCTCGTCGCGAGGCTTTTCAAAACATTGTGGGTCCGTCCAAGAAACGCAAACGAGAGCGGTACGTCGACAGGCCAGTGAACCAAAACGATGATGGAGAATGTCCAAACCACAGAACAGAAGGGTCAAACAAGAAATCCAGGAAGGATATGGGCCAGACCAAAGAAGACGAGTCGGTCCAGTAAAGACCATGTAGAATAAGAGGGAACTATTCTGTCAGCGCAGGAATGGCTGGACTTGTGGAGGCCAATTCAACATCAACTTATATAGTTAGAAATTTCCAGTATTGTCGCTATGCAATATCTTTCCGAGAGGAGAATATTTCGATGTTCCATACTTGACAATACAAAGTTCCAGAGTATGTACTGCCTACTCCACGCCTGACTTCAATCTATTCTAACGATGACGATAATATTACCTTATTAATACGCGAACAATCCAGATCGAACCATTTGTCATACTATGACCAACGCAAACCTATCAATGGACGTTCTCGCATTCCGAGCTCATGCTAATCGCGCAAAACCATCTCAAGCTGTTTTTAATCTCGAATGTAAAGCAAAACCTTACGTTACATTGAGAAGAGATCTTCATTCGAAGGAATTGCAACTTGGAGAACCAGGAGAGTATCTCGATCACGGATTGCCTGATAGATCTATGTGGTATAGCAGCCTTATTCATAGATGTGTAAATATAAATTGCAGCATAGTATCTTCGATATCTCGCAGTGAGATCCAGATCTTTCAATGGACTATCCTAATGCTAGATAGACAGGAAGGTGGATTTGGTGTTGAAACCACAGTATGGAGCTGTGAACGAGTTCTTTCGACAGAGGATAGTCGATGCAGCAACGACAAGCCAGGCAATATACCTCAGATCGCTCTTTGACATTGTTCCTCCATCTTCAAAGAATGGGAAAAGCACAAGTATTTCGGTAGCAAACAGTGAACAAATCATGTTAACCATAGCTCTGTCTAGAAAAAAGAAGCAAGCACAAATACATTGTAAAGCTTTCGCTACCATAGAGAAAATATCCCTGATAGAAACAGTTAAGCCCAACACATCAAACCACAAGCACCGTCCTCGCTTCTAGCCAAACCGTAACAGCAAACACAAACCAAAACATCTCATTCTGTTCAGCAAGCAAACATTACGAGCTGCATTCCACATGCGTCAACCGAGGCAAACAGCTCGATCATCTATAGTCCCGTTCCCACACGAAACTAGCCTTTGCAAGAACCTGCATCCAGTGAATCAAAGGAAGTACCATATCAGATCGCAAACTTACCTTATTTCCTCACGCTCAACCCCCGGACACCGGAGTGAAAGTACAACCCCAATCCTTCTCTACCTCTTTCCAAAACACAAACCTCCCTCCCCCCTACAAACCCCTCTTCTACATCCTCCCCACCATCCTCCCAACCTTCCTCTTCCTCCAACCCTCTCACAAACCCCAAATCACACTCACCATCTCCATCTTCACAGCAGCTCTCATCCATCGGCAAGCTGCGACATTCCATACCTCGATAAGATCTCTCACCTTGTCGTATGCAAGAAACCTAGAAGATTGAAAATACTGATACTGATACCGAAGTAACAAGTATAGTATAGCGTAAGTGATAAGTACACTTCCACTTCCTACTTACATATTCTAAACCCCATCGCGTACGTGAGACTCGACTGCCTCCCTGTCGTCAAGCTCATCTGCACCATCGAAGTTCTCACCCAGAAATACCTCAACACAAGCGATAAAAGGCACAACTGAGCGCAAAACTCAGCTACCTTCACAAATCATCTTTACCGCAACGCCACAACCCCCCCAAACACCACCATCACCCCTCACCCCCCCGATCCCCCCTCCCACCCCAATGTCCACAACCACCCGCCCCGATCGACTTCACTCAGCGCCAAGCACCGCCAACCACATCGGCGGCTTCGATGCTAATCCGATCGAGCAGCTTCACGCCCGCACCGTACAACGCATCCTCACACAATACCCAGAATACACTTCTCGCACTCACCCAGCCAAAAGGTCAAAATCTGTCACCATGTCCTCTGCAAGAAAGCAGACTATGAGTTGGGATGGTAAGTCTGATTCTCTCTCCCTTGATGTTCACATTCTTTGTGGGCAATGACCTCACTTGCGATCAACACAAACGATCACAAGAATGTTATCCACAATCCACATTTGCAGCCACGCTGCTTTCATCCTCACCTTCGCTATACCCCTTCATCTCACTAAAGATCCGCTCACCATGTGTTCCAAAACGTCGCAAACTTCATCATCAACCTCTCTCAAACCATCACTTCCCCTCCACGCCTCCCACAGCTCCAAGCTAACGCATCCACACCGCAGCCCCCACCGACCAACGACTCCTCCTCGCCGTCCTCGCCCACTACGGCGAAATGAAAATCGACTACGAATCCCTCGCAGAAATGGTAAGCGCCTCACCCTCTCCCCCACTCAAATCGCATCACACACACCAACCCCAACACAGATGGGCGAGCACTGCACCCCACGCGCCGTCCAGGAACGCATCAAAAAGCTCCGCAAGGACGCCAAAGCCGGCTTCGATCCCAGCTCTCCCGCCATGGCAGCGCCGGGTACAGCGTCCCCTGCCAAAGCCGCTCCGTCTAAAGTCACCAAACCCAGGAAAGCCCCCGCGGTTGCGAAAGGCTCGAAAGGCAAGAGGGGCGCCAAAGCGAAAGCCGAGCAGGCTGATGCCGACGACGAGGAGCACGAAGAGGGTGATGGTGTGGAGGAAGAGGAGACCAAGGCGCCCGCACGTAAGGTTCGTTGTCTGCCGTTCATACTCCACTCTGTTTGTAAGGGTTCTAAATTTGACACAGAAGCGCCAAAGTGCTCCTGCACCCGAAGCCATTGGTCGTGAACTTGCCGAAGAGATGGAAACAGCTGACGACGAAACCGTCTAAGCTCCCTACCCACCGTCGAGCTTCTCCAGGATCAGCAGTATGGGTCGAAATGATCGAAGGGAACAATTAGTTCATGATAGTGGCGTTTCTTGATGATAATTTGTATAGCATGCGCGTTATCGTCCGAAAGATGAGAGGATTAAATCAAGGCCAATGTAGCCCCTATCGATATCTTTTACCGCAGCAGGGCATCAAACCCAGTCTTTTGCCTCAATTTGGTCACCTTTTTCTGCCATGATGTTCCTGTTCGTGATCCGTGAAGGAGGTGCTCTGACATATGACATATGCTACCACCTCCAAGCAAACGCACGTAAATGTCTTCAACACATCCTTCATACATTTTCTAGTCCGCACCACGTTCCAGCGCTCCGGTAAAGCCACGTGGTTTTAGCGGCCCGTCTTCCTTGCCCCATATATACAATGAAGCTAGTCCAGACCGCATGCGCCAAGTGACTACTCGGACGTCTAGGTCCATATGAGTGACACATTTCCACTTCATCATTTCGTCCCAGTTGGAACACAATCGTTCGGCAATTGGCAAGGCATAGTCCTCACCGCTTATTGGTCCGGACTAGGTGCCGCGAATTTTCGGACATGGGATGAGAGCCTTGAGTCACCAAAAGTGTAGACCAAACCGGAATATATGCCAACACATACCACCTATGTGTTGCGGCTTTCCCTTCACTTGGCGTTCTCATAACGGATAAATGCCCATCCGATCCAGATACCCCAGACCCACCCCAAGATCACCTTCACTTACCGTCCTCGAGGCTCCCCCTTTTTGCCCCACTCATTCGTGAAACACCTCCTCGCCGGTATCGGATCGCAGCAAGAACTGACCGTTTGGTAACCTCACGTGGGCGGGGGAGGGTCCACTTATCTGTATCATTCACTCCGGACGAGAACGAAATCCATCGGTCTTGGCGAACAAGGAAACACCTCGTAGTATATAATGCTGTCCTTATTCGACCTTGGAACACCTTTCAACATCCTCACAACACACTCAATTGCATACCTGAACATCCGTTCTACGTTCCCAACCTACTTGGACACCATTGACCTATCAGCGACAGCACGACCGTTGCATCAAGCGCCAAGAAGGCCTTCCACATCGCTATAGGTACGTACTTGCAGACGAAAGCAGTACCATATTTCTCGCTTGGAGTGATTTTCATTCAAAATTTGCATCCACGGCGAGTGTGGTTGACGATTGGCACGTTTGGCACTTATCGATGGAAGTGGGTCGCTAGCGCCGTTTTTGTTGATGTTCACCTCTCCCTAGCCCTTCCCTTCTTCCCTTCCAGCACAATTCCTATCTTTTCACTACCAACGGTCGCATCAAGCATTGCGACGAGCGTTCTGTTCACGAACATTGCCCCCTCCTGACCAACAGGGGAGGCTTCTCAATGCACGCCCTTGTTATGCAAGTCCTTCGTCCATCCCATGTCGACTTTGAAGCCGAGATCTTTACTGATTCTGTGCCAATTTCCCCAGTAGCAGAGGAGATACTCTCGCCGACACCACCGGCGGTATCAGCTTGTAAGCTGTCACCGAAGACGTTGGCGCCCTTCTCCGTGCTTTTCGCCATTTGCGCCGAATTCCAGTCACAGGACAAGAGCATTAGCCACCGAAGCGAGCTATCGGAAGCCGTTTGGTGACCGAAGCGAAAAATTCCGCATTGTTCGTGTGGCCCCTTTCACAGGCTAGGTTAGAAAGACTTACTTACGCCAGACTCCAGCCTAACGTGCAAGCTGCAAACCCGCAGCTGGGACGCCACCGTCAGTGACCATGAGGTCCATATCTCCAAAGACGAAGACATCGGGAAAAGCGCGCGCTCCACGTGCCAAGAAGCGTCATTTGGTCCGCTGGACTGGTAAGGATCCACCTATTTTGGCTTGGAAGACTCACCCCTTCCCACCGTTGCACTCTTTCATCCTTTGTCGCAGAACTTTCATCGTTCGCTAACGACATCGACAGACGACATGGACAAGAAGCTTCTTCTGACCATTCAGCAAGAGTGCAACAGGCAGAATATCCCACTACCTTGGACAGAGATCGGAGAGACTATGGGGCCCTTGATCTCTGGTGGCGCCGTCGTCCAGCATTTGTCCAAGCTCCGTATTCGCATGGTAGCACAAGACCTACCAGTTCCTCCTCCTCTCAAGCGCGGTGGTGGAACCAGGATATCCACTGGCCCTAGTCTTCCTCGTCGTCCTGCGCAGGCCTCTCTTCCGACCACCGCTCCCAGCGCAACGATCAAGAAGTCTGGCAAGCCTGTGACTAAGAAGCGTGCCTTGGCCGATTTGGTCAGCGACGACTCTGAGGATGAAAATTCCAGGTCCGATGCGGAACCAGATGCAGATTATGGCAAAACATTGGTGAAACGTGCTCGACCCGCTGTCGCTCAAAGGCATCAGTCGCCTCCTAGAAAATCTGATAGCGCAGACTCTAGCGAGGATGGTTCGGAAGATGAGGCTGAGTCCGGGGGCGATGGCAACGCTAATCGTGTCGTTGCTGCCGGTGCAGACTTCCTAACCCTCGAGGATGATGTGCCGACCAAGAAAAGCAAAATTGTCACGCTGAAGACCGTCATCAAGCAAGAACCTTATCCGGAGCAGGAGAGCGATATTAACGAGAGTGAACAAAGCGAAGACCAGGCAGCTAGTGCTAGTGAAGACCAAGCCAATGCGGCTGCCGAAGCATTAGAAGCGATCTCCCATATCAACACTCAAGCTGCAAATTACGCTGGGAACAACTCCAGTCACGGCAATGCCGGCCAACTGTCTGGCTCTCACTCGTACTTCACCAGCGCCGATACGATGACCGGTCCCGAATACGTTCAACCTATCAGTACTGGCCATGCAGCGTTTGGTGGCTTGCCAATTCTAGTTGGCCCGAATACCCCATCATTCCAGAATACGTTTGACAGCATTGACTACCGCGGCGGCCAAGTCAACCCTGAAGGGCAATCATACCCTGAAACATGGCAAAACAGCGATCAGTACATAACCCACGATGAGGGCTACAATGGCCCCAATAACCAGACTTTCGACCTCGCACCGATATTGACAAACACAGTATTTCCTAGCAGTCTTTGTTTCCACGGCAGCAGCGGCATGGCACTGTCCACTTACAATGCTCATTCAAGTCCGGGTCTTCATAGGTCCTACCAGCGTCAAGGCCACCAAGTAAGCCTCTCGGGTGGAACCGTTTCCTCAAGTTCTGCCGGGCCATCACTTGTGACGCCTGTGGATGGCAGTGCAGACAATTATTTTAGCTCGGCGTATGACCATAACCATCAGGATCTTGACTTATATGCCAACGAGGATCTCGATGATCTTAGCTATGGCAGCTACCGTAATGGAGCGCTACCACAGCAACCTTCATCATAGATGAGTATCTTCTCTGCTCGGATGTGTACATCACCACCAAACCCTACATATCCCACACGAAAATTTTCTCGCCTGAGGCTCGTTGTCGAGAGACGCTGTCGACGTTTCCCTACTGCCACAACAGATTTCAGCGATTTTCCACCCTTGAATTGGCAGCGATTTGTGACGCGCCCCTTTTTTAGGAGTCGGCTTCACGCCCCCATCAAATTATTCTCTTCAGTGGCTGGTCCTTGCAGTGGCTGCTGATACTCATTAAAGTTGGTGTCTTCTGTCCCAGCTCCACCATCTTCTAGCAATCCATCATCTGCATATATCCATTCAGTATCCTCAGTATTCGCCTTGGTCTTTAGGTTGAAGGTGCGTTCGACATCGGTCAATCATGACCAAGGGTGGCTCGCCATATGACATGGCCGCCCATTGGACTCTCGACTCGGATTGTCGTCAGATAGGATATTGAAAGGTTCACTTCCCCTTGTGTAACATAATATTCCATCAGCGAGATCTCATACAATATCTTGATATATGCCACTGACCTGCCTTTGTTGCCGCGCTGTCAGAGCTTCTCCACAAGAAGCTCATGTGGCAGTGTTATTGACTCATCTTGTTGCCATGTCTCCCTGTCCATAGTGCTTTTAGACAGGTCATTCCCGAGTGTAATGGCTTTAAATCTGTTGTCCCCAAGAAAAAGTGCCACTTCTCGATGTATGATAACATATGCCCTGTTGTATTTGACTCTTGAGAACAACTTCTGTTGATATCCCCTTCCTCATCTTGCAATGATGAGTGGAGAGTTCGGACAGGTATTAGGTCGGTAAATGCGATACCAGTTGATGATAATATCGATACAGAAGCAACGAACGCATCACTATAAACGATCACACCATCGATTTCGTTGCGATATGAGCAACAGTCTACATAGCAGACACCTCAAGCAGTATTTCCGAAAGAGAGTTCTGCTTTCACCCATATCAATCACTGTGTCTACATCACGTTCGGTGCTCGCAGTTCCCTCTATCGAAGCTCAATCCTTACTACGTGCTTTCCTATCAATGTTATTGATACTCCCTGGACTGCTGGAAGATCTCTGGTATAGCTGCAGGTCATGAGGACTACCTATTGAGTGAGCAAAGCAATGGATATGAAAGGATTACCATAACACATAATGATCGGGCATGAAAGTGCGCCAAGCTATGGTCCATAGGTGTTCTGCTTGATCCTCATAGCCTTCTCCAACCACTCGGGACTGGTGTCTGAGACATTAAGATCGAGTCCCAATTTGGGGAGATGTGTACATCTGGCTTCCTCCTGGTATGATTGTCTCTGGTTGGAGGCTCTAAGTCGGCTCGTCCCACGAGCTAAAAGGAATCAATTGATGGCCTTCCGGATGAACATCGATTAGCTATGGTGCCTTGTAGAAGATGTCATCTTGTCTGTAGGAAGGGACAAGAAGATACCTAGGATGATGCTGATAGATACAGCGAAATACATCGAGATAATTATTGAGGTGTCATCGAGACATTCGTGCTTATATTGGATCCTATTGTGGTCTTTCCAACGATGTGCACACAAAGCTGAGGCTTTCTTCGATAGTAGGTATTCCTTTGAACGGAGTGTTGGTTTGCAAGCTGCGTTAAGAGAAACTTCCCAAATCAGGGTTCTTCAATACCGTGACGGATTTTGCTCAGGTAGAGTTGCTCAGATAGAATTAGGAAGGTCTTGGTATTGCAGGCGACCGAATCAATTATACTAACCTCGTATCTTCGTACAAGTTGCGAGGCATGTTGGTCAATAAAAGGAAGAGATATGGAGGCGTTGGCTCGGCATGCCTTTCGATGGAGACCGAGGGAACGATACGATGTTCCGAATAACACTCGCAAGATCGTGACCTTCTTCGAGCTAGAAGGTCTGTCACTACTCGCACACTCGCGCCTATCGATAGATGGCCATTTTCTGGAGTTAGCATTGCCTGCTGCAATATCGTAATCAAACCATTGTGTGACAATGTTCAATTAGCTTGATTCGAACTGAATGACAGACGACAGTTTGGACCGTATTTTGCGACGTCTTGTAAACACAGATTTTGGACTGGCTCGCGGCACGAAAGGATTTCCTCAGTGGGTCTCGATGCAATGCCAAAGCCTGTCTCTTCTAGCTTAGAATAGATCAGAAGTTGCATATACTTTGCAATGCACAAGACGTAAGCCAGAATGGCCCAATGCATGTGGCGAGCCATACGGTTTCGAGAATGTAATATTGCTCCAGTTCGCATGCCGGAGCCAATCTATGCTTCTGGCTTCGCTGATCCCCGACGATCCAGGTCTACATTCCCTTGCGACTTCATGGATTGGATCAAGGCAGCTCTACGACTTCTAGATTGATCTTCAGCATTTCTGATAAAGACACAGCTCCCCATGACAACGTCATGAGTTACATCAGAAGGGTGTCATGCCCAAGCTCTTCCCTACCCCTGTCAGATGCTAGCAGACCGTGGTAGCGAACGTGGTATCAAACATAACGGACATTTTCCTCGTTGTACCCACTGGATGCTTAAGCTCTATTGAAGGGCAGTGAACATAGGGTGTGGTCAACGGAGAAAGCCAGATGTTAGCCGGATAATGCCAAGCCGGACGCTATTCTAGAGCTTCATTGACGGGCGCTAAGCTTCATTGGATGAGTATCTCGAAAATTCTATGAGCTCTGACTTTCAAGTTGGTCTATTCGGTCTATTGTCCCTATATCTTCCTTTTTCCTCTCCTTCCATTTTACACATATCGTTTCTCACAAAGATGCAGAGAGCTCTTGCATCAAAGTCGCGAGCCTCGCTCCTGTCGTCCTCCGCCTCATCATATTCAAGCCCACTGTCAAGGGCGCGGCAAGGAGCAACAACAGTTAACAGTCTGCAGCAGCAGCGGTTTGCTCATAAGGTATGCTACTGCATGAGTTGACCTTGATCCCTCTATGATTTCGCGGCTTCTTATGCCAATGGGCACGGGCAGTACATTATCAAGCACTCTACTAATTTTCTCAATCAGGATCTTAAATTTGGTGTCGACGCCCGAGCCTCATTACTCAAGGGCGTAGAAACATTATCAAAAGCTGTTGCAACGACACTTGGACCCAAGGGACGGAATGTGCTGATCGAATCGAGCTATGGTTCGCCGAAGATCACTAAAGGTACGTTTAAACTAGCTTCTATGAGGTAGCTTCGTTACTGACTGTGGTGCTAGACGGTGTTACTGTGGCTAAGGCCATCACACTACAAGACAAGTTCGAAAATTTGGGCGCTCGTCTCCTCCAGGATGTTGCCTCGAAAACCAATGAAGTTGCTGGCGATGGAACAACAACGGCTACAGTCCTTGCTCGTGCAATCTTCTCAGAAACCGTCAAGAATGTAGCTGCTGGATGTAACCCTATGGACTTAAGGAGAGGCACACAAGCTGCAGTCGAGGCCGTTGTCGAGTATCTTAGAGAGAACAAGAGGGATATTACTACAGGTGCTGAGATCGCTCAGGTTGCGACCATCTCTGCAAATGGCGACACACACGTTGGCAAGCTGATTTCAAATGCCATGGAAAAGGTCGGCAAGGAAGGTGTCATAACTGTCAAGGAGGGGAAGACAATTGAGGATGAGCTAGAAGTTACTGAAGGAATGCGATTTGATCGGGGTTTCACCTCTGCCTACTTCATTACCGACACCAAATCGCAGAAAGTGGAGTTCGAAAAGCCATTGATTCTTCTGTCGGAGAAGAAGATCTCGGCCGTGCAAGATATTATACCTGCGCTGGAAGCCTCTACACAGCAGCGTCGTCCACTCGTCATCGTTGCCGAAGACATTGATGGAGAAGCTCTCGCAGTATGCATCCTCAACAAATTGCGTGGCCAGCTTCAAGTTGCTGCAGTCAAGGCTCCGGGCTTTGGTGATAACCGCAAATCTATTCTCGGCGATCTCGCTATTCTCACAGGCGGTACGGTCTTCACTGATGAGCTTGACATCAAGCTTGACAAAGCTACACCAGACCAACTGGGCTCGACTGGATCAATCACAATCACTAAAGAAGATACCATTATACTCAATGGTGAAGGTAGCAAAGACGCCATAGCGCAGAGATGCGAACAGATCCGTGGTGTCATGAATGACCCGTCGACATCAGATTATGAGAAGGAGAAGCTACAAGAGCGTCTTGCTAAGCTCTCGGGAGGTGTAGCCGTGATCAAGGTGGGGGGTGCATCAGAGATCGAAGTCAGTGAGAAGAAGGACCGGGTCGTCGATGCATTGAATGCTACACGCGCCGCCGTTGAGGAGGGTATCCTCCCGGGCGGTGGAACGGCTTTACTGAAAGCGGCTGCGAACTCATTAGCTGCCGTCAAGCCCGCCAACTTTGACCAGCAGCTTGGTGTCAGCATTATCAAAAACGCCATCACCCGTCCAGCACGCACGATAGTTGAGAATGCTGGTACCGAGGGTAGCGTCGTTGTTGGCAAGCTCATGGATGAGTTCGGATCAGATTTCAACAAGGGATACGACAGCGCCAAGAACGAATACGTTGATATGATCGCTTCCGGCATTGTCGATCCGTTCAAGGTCGTCCGTACTGCACTCGTTGACGCTAGCGGAGTCGCATCGCTGCTTGGTACCACTGAGGTTGCCGTCACCGAGGCACCTGAAGAGAAGGGACCGCCAGGAGGTGGTATGGGTGGTGGAGGGATGGGAGGGATGGGAGGGATGGGGGGTATGATGTAAGCTCTCTTGCCTACCTGTTCTCTCATTCTCGATACCTAAAGTAAGCCCGGCGTATTGGATGTCTCTTCATTTATGAGCAGGTGTCATCATTCACTACCCACACTCTCCCCACTCAGGCTACTTCGCATCTTATGTATTAGCATTTGCAAAAAGCGGTGGTGGACATGTAAATTAGGATTGTACAAAGCGTCTATAGCTCTATCATAATTTGTAAAAACATTGGGCATCACCGTCCTCAGCGGCTGTACGACATCCTCACCTCTACATCGTTTCCGACCTCGACCGTTGGTATGTTAGACATTGCCAATTAGTAGAGAGCGAAGACAGGCGCTCGAATGACACTTGGGTAAAGTAGTACAACCGCACCGCCAAGCGACGACCGTTACCACCCCACTACTTTACACAACAATCCTCAGTCCTATATCTATAGGCCAAGCTATCTACTCACCAATTATCCGGTGTGCCTACAGCAAGGCTAGAGTACGATCGAGATCGGTATGAGCATTCAATTCTCCTTCCTCGGCATCACCTTGCCCAATTGTCCGCCATAAGCGTTCTCGCCAGGCTGCAAGCTTATGCTGATAGTCCCTCGATCGAAGAGCTCCCTAATTATTGTCTTCACGCTTGCTCTCCTCACCTTCCAAACCACTCGCAATTATGGTAGCTATAATCCGTTCCCGTCGAGCAGGCTTCAGGCAGGCACGTGCTGACTCTCTTGATCCAGAGCAAATCAGGGTACGCTGTATCACCGCCCATTTCCACAATATAAGGGACCACTGCAGGCCATGCAGGTCTAAGTGACCATCTTGACACCATCGGCTGACTCCTGTGTCTCGCCCAGTGTCACAGTCTCGCCCGAGTGCATCTCCAAATTCAACGAGCTCAAGCTCGGCAAGTCAATCAAATACATCATCTATAAGCTGTCCGACGACTACAAGGAGATCGTGGTTGAACACTCATCCTCCGACCCGGAATGGGAAACTTTCCAAAACAAGCTCATGAACGCGAAGGCCGGCCATAAGGGTAAAGAGGGAAAAGGGCCAAGATATGCGGTATATGACTTTCAGTACGAGCTCGAGGGTGGAGAAGGCACAAGGTATGCGAATAGATGTTGTGTCGGGGACAAGGGACGAGATTGATAGAATCCGCAGGAACAAAATCGTGTTTATCTCGTGGAGCCCCGATGAAGGAACCTTGGTATTCGTAGGTGGTATCACCTAGATCCTTCGGAATCTGCTAATGGACGCCTGTCCCTAGCCAAGAATGACATACGCATCATCAAAGGAATCCCTGAAAAACGCACTCAATGGTCTCGCGGCCGAGGTACAAGCCAACAGAGACGATGAGATCGAATACGCGACGATCCTTAAGGATATCAGCAAAGGGAAGCGCTAGATTGGTTTACGAAGCGATGAAGGACGTATCACTGCTACGGGATTTGATGACTGTTGATGGGTGGATAGGATAGCTTAGAGAGTGTTACGATAGACTCCATGCTCAGCATAACCAGATACCATGACCTCGCACACGATTGAATGGGACTGAAACGAGCTGGGCTTCGAGCGTCACACAAAGGCCTCCATATTAACCCGTTACGCCAACATCTGGGGACTTGAAGGTTGACGATCATGTTACGCTACGGGTTCTTTTCCTTCAACATAACGGGGATCTATACGGGGCATCTTTCATCATTGTACTCCTACTTCCAATACTTATGTGCAACCAACGCCGTCGCTATGAACGACGCATGCAATTCCCTACTCCTTCCAGCTCCCCCTAAACGCATCAAACACTTCCCCAGCCTTGCCTTCATCCCGTATCCTCTGCAACAGCCACCCCTTGAGATCGTCCCAGAACTTCTCACTGACCAGCACCTCATCTCCACTCAGCCCTTGCGCAACCGGCGCATCCACATCCTTCATAGTCTCATCCTCATCCTTTCCTGTATCCTCCTTATACCCCATCACCATAACCCCCAGCTCAACCTCGCCACCCACATCCTCCTCTCCCACCAGCTCCTTAACAGTCTTGATATCGCCCACTGGCTTCTTCTTATAAAGCACCCTAACCTTGTCCGTCCCTTCCATCCTCAGCTCCTTTGCAACCTTCTCTTTCAATTGCAGTACGCTAGTACCCAAGTCCGTCCTTGGCAAGCTGAGACTCATCACGGGATTCCTACTCGACTTGAGCGTACAATTGATTGTAGACGACTTTTGACCGTCGGCATCTTCTTTGGAAGCTCCTGTTCGTTTCTTGAATTGTGTAGGCATGCGGGGAAGGGTGTACGACGCTGTAATCTCGAGTTTTTGAGGGTTGGAGACATGGTCTGGTTGGAGTTTGACGGGGCGGGAGTCCAGGGTTGAGAGAAAGTTTTTCGCAAACGATAATTCGGTCATTATGTTCGTGGTGTTGTTGGGATAGGCTTTAGTATATTTGCTGAATAGGGTCTCGGTGGTCATGCTTTCATTACGGAGGGAATTGGGTGTGCTTGTCGCATGGCAACAAAGTGGTAGACTGGTAGTCGTAAACTTGGCGTGGAGTGATTATGCCAAGACACGCTAAGATTACAGCCTTACCTTATCAATTATCACCAAGCTTTTCTTCAAACTGAACGTGACATCCAATTTGTGAGGAGTTGAGTATTGTGACATCTAGAGCAGTCAGCTCAATGGCTCCAAGTCGTCGCATGCAAAAGCAAGGTCCACCTCCCGACCTTGGCAAAGTAATAGCGCAGAAGAATCGGAATCCCTCCGCATTCAACGACTCCAAACGTGGGACCAAACGAAAAGCATCTGGCGAGATCAAAGCACCCGCACCAGCTCAAAAAGGATATAACGGCACTACAAACACTGGCTCAAAGCACTCCATTAGAGGCAATTCCGTCAAGGGCAAAGTCACACAAGTGCAGAAGGTAGGGAAAAGGTTGAAGAAATCAGCCCCTGCGTTGTCTGGCGCTTTAGTGGAAGAGGATTTAAGCTCGGACGATGATGCTGCCGATCTGTTAGGCGGCGGGAGCGACGACGATGATATATCGCTGGGTGGGCTGGACGACTTGGGAGACAGCATCGATGAGGATGCTCCAGATGAAGTGGACGATTTTGTTGAGTCTGGCTCCTCGGTCTATGATTCAGATCAGCAGGAAAAGGCAAGATTCTCGGACGACGACAATGAATCCGATGCTGAGGAGACACTTACTGCTGCGAACATTGTGGGATTGTCCAGGAAGCTTGACGAAGAGCAAGGGAAAGATGCTGCCAAAGCACAATTAGAGCTGGAAGAGGCGGCGCTGCAGACGAATATCGATGGAGACAAGCCCAATGTACTGGATGACGACGATGATCGCCCAGCTGCCAGACTAGCTCCGGATTTGCAATTGCTACGGTCGCGGATCACTGATACTATACGAATCCTCGACGACTTTTCGAAATTGTCTGAAGAGGGAAGATCGAGAGCAGAGTACACAGGCCAGCTTCTAAAGGATATATGTCTATACTTTGGCTATTCGCCCTACCTTGCCGAAAAGCTCCTCAACCTTTTCCCTCCTCGAGAAGCATTTCAATTCTTCGAAGCCAACGAGACTGCTCGACCAGTGGTTATACGAACCAATACCCTGCGGACCCATCGGCGAGAGCTCGCACAATCCCTAATAAACCGAGGTGTAACACTTGAACCCGTCGGCAAGTGGTCCAAGGTCGGCCTCCAGGTATTCGAAAGCCAGGTACCCTTGGGAGCCACGCCAGAATACCTAGCCGGCCATTACATTCTACAAGCTGCATCTTCATTCCTCCCCGTCATGGCTCTAGCACCACAGGAACATGAGCGAATACTTGATATGGCCTCAGCCCCTGGTGGCAAGGCTACCTACATTGCAGCTTTGATGAAAAATACCGGCAGCATCTTCGCCAACGACAGCAACAAAAATAGAACTAAAGGCCTCATAGGTAACATTCACCGCCTTGGCGTTAGGAACACCATCGTTTGTAATTACGATGCCAGAGAGTTCCCGAAAGTGATCGGTGGTTTTGACCGGGTGCTCCTCGACGCACCCTGCTCCGGCACTGGCGTCATAGCTAAAGATCCTAGCGTGAAGACCAACAAGACCGAGAGAGACTTTATGCTGCTACCCCATTTGCAGAAGCAACTTCTACTCTCAGCCATTGACTCTGTCGATCATGCCAGCAAGACCGGAGGATACGTTGTCTACTCCACCTGCAGTGTCACAGTCGAGGAGAACGAACAAGTCGTCCAATACGCACTCAGCAAGCGACCGAATGTAAAGCTCGTCGAGACTGGTTTGGTCTTTGGCATTGACGGCTTCGTGAATTATATGGGAAAGCAATTCGATGCCAAGATGAAAATGACGAAACGATTCTACCCACATTCTTACAACGTTGATGGCTTTTTTGTTAGCAAGTTCAAGAAAATCGCACCTTCGCCAGGCACCACGGCGAAAGACGTAGTATCCGACGGAGCGGGCAATGGCAATAGGGTAGAAGTAGACAAAAGACCAATCACCACAGGAGATGACGATGAAGAAGATAACTTCGGTGGCTTTGACGATTCGGAAGACGAGAAGTTTATGATGAAAGCCAGAAGAAATCGTTTACGCAGGAAAGGGTTGGACCCAAAAGCGGTAAATGGAAGGAAGCAGTCGAGTGGGACGGGGAAGCCGGCAGAGGTGAAGAGTAACGAAATAGGTACCATGTCCACGGAGATATTGTCCACAGAGCCTGTGTCGATCAGCCTTCATGCTGGTAAGTCACAGGTATCGAAAGGATTGCATTCGAAAGCAAAAGCACCTACGATGCGGGGCAAATAGCAGTAGATAAACCCAATAATCATACGCAGTGAACGATGACTACCAAGCGTGATACTCCATACATTACGAAATTGCAGAGTCTGTTATGCCTTCAATGCCTCTTAGGCTCTTAGCCAGTTAGCCCCTAGAATAGGCTCCTGGACACCGAGCGGGACCGGCCACGCGGCTAAGCCCCACCAAGACCGCCCATCCCGCCCCTAAAGCATCAACCTTCAGCGCCTTCCCTATATTGGGTCGTTGAAGCCTTGCCCTTGAAAGCTGCCTGCGCTTTTACTAGTACTAGTAGTCATTTATTCTCATTCTTTCTCTGGTTCTAAACAGCTCTGACCCATCTACCGTACCACTCGAAGCTGCAGCCTCACTTTCCCTCGTCACGCCGCCCATCATCTTCTTCCACATGGACATCGCTACAGAGCCTGTCTGATTGAACTGGATCAGTGATACGAGTCGTCTTCTCTCCGCAATCGGTATCATCGTGATAAACCTCAGGTCAAGACCTTGCCGTTTTGTTCACTCCGGACGGTATTCATTTCTCCGCCTCTCATCATCTAATATATGGCTACCACGTCCATGGAGAGTAGTACCAGTCTCGCTCCTGAAGAGGTGATGGCTCAATCACTCCCATCTGCTTCACACCACCACCGACACATTCGTTATGCAACACCTGAAACCTCAGCACCCCAACACTTTATCCTAGAAGCAGCATCGAATAACCACAGATCAGCCTCTAGTAACCATCGTGCCTCCAGCCGGGCCTCCAGGACGATGAGTGCTTCACCACCTCCTGCCATAGCCTCAGCTAGTCAGCTACAACATCCAAGCATCCCAGTCCCAGATCCTGAAGTTGACGGTCAAGACCACGATAGAATGGAAGCGGATGAAGGGGACGAGGGAAGCGATGGATCTGATTCCGAAGTAGACGATGATCCTCTGGCGCCTGCATCTGGAGAGCTCGAAGTTGAATCAGGCCCGCCTCCGGATATTGCAGATGAAGTCATGGATACCTCTCCAGATGTTCCTATATCCCTGGAAACTCACCCGCAAGCACCTGCTCAATCCCAAGTAACTCCCCTTCAGGCCAGTGTGGGGGTAATAATCAACCCTGCTATGGGGGAGTCAAGTCCACGCCGCCTTGTGCATGTCCATATCCCCTCCAATGATGCCCAGGCTACGGAAGTTGTGCAGCCACTTGCTGTGTCAGATTCGGAGTCGAGTGAAGCTCGTGAAGCTCGACTTAGAACGGCGGAGGAAGAGCTTGCAGCAATGGAAATGATGCGGACTCCGGAACGGTCGCGAACGGAGAGAGATAGGCGTGAAGGTGGTGGAGAAGACGGTGAAGGGGACGACGATAGCGATGAGTCAACAGATGAGGAAGAACATCCCTACTGGGTAAATTTGAAAGAAGATACATCTAGCCCGGATGAGCGAGAACTCAAGATGATCGAAGAGAACGGCAACGAAACCAGTGCCATGGATCATGACTATTGGGAAAAGCTTTTCTATGAGCCACTAGAGGATCCTGAATACATTCCCCTCGAGACAGGACGCATAACGTGGACTGTGAATGGGGTACATGGTACGGCAGAGAAGCCCAATAGGGAGAGAATCATGAGATCTCCATCTGTCCTAATCGGAGAATACTATTGGAACATAAAATATTATCCTCATGGCAATGACGGCACGGAACAACTAAGCATCTATATTGAATGTTCGCCCACACCGTATGAGGAGGCTGACACTGAACCGACAAAGCCTGCAGCATCAGGCCCAAATCGAGACATGACCGAAGTGGAAGCTAGAAGTCAGGATGCTGCAAGTGGTTCAATTAACGGCGAAATTCCTGCTCCATCAGATAGCGTCAATGAAACAAGTGCTCCCTCCGCGCCGGAAGAGGACATGGAAGCTACTCCAACTCCGTCTAGCAAAGGCGAGCCAAAGGTCCAGCCACCATGGGGCATCGCCGCTCAGATTAGTTGCGTTTTATACAATCCCGAAGAACCTCGCGTCCATGCCTATCAGAAAGGCTGCCATCGATATTACAATGACAATCCGGACTGGGGCTGGACTCGCTTCCACGGGCCGTGGGATGAGATCCACAAGCGGCAGCGCTTTCAACGGCAGGCTCTCCTCCGCAACGACACACTCGCCTTCACGGCGTACATACGAACGGTCAGAGACGACACCAAGGCTTTGTGGTGGCACCCTCCGAAGGATAAGTCTGAATGGAACAGCGGGGCGATGACTGGTGTTAGAGCATTTGAATGTCAAGAATATCAATCGAGTGCTATGATAGCTGCTCTCTCTTCCTGGATGCATCTATCTACAATTGAGAGACTCATCCGTACCATGGACAATCCAGATCCAGTATGGGAAGCCCATAGGCGCATGAGACCAGCTTTCGAAGAGCTTCAAGATCTATATGACGAAGGTTCGAGCTCTTCATCCTCAGACGAGCATGATTTGAATTTGAGAGGCTTGGTGAGCATCCTAAACTTCTATGGTGCGAAGGTAGATTCCAAGATGGACGTCGTAAAAATTTGGGAATCTCTACGAAGAATATTGAATTTTGAATCATCTGGTCTCGACAGCATCGAAGAAGGCAATGGTGTTGAGCAAGATCAGTTCAGCGAGGTGCTGCTACTAAAGCAGCCAGATCTGCTCAACAACGCGGATCCAAAGTCTAAGTACCTCGGGTTACCACCAGAAGGAAACCAGACTTCGTCGACCCTCGTGCCACATAGTGTACAAGAAACTCTTGACCAGGCTACTCAAAATGAGGTCGCTGCTTTTCGAACGTGGCAAAGTTTTGAGGGGCAGCGTCAGAATCCTCCATCTGCTCCTTTGATTTTGCAGATAGAATTGCACAGGCAAGACTATGACAAGGACGACCGGAAATGGAAGAAGCTTACTCATCGGATCACTATCGACGAGACCATTGTTTTCAACGGCTGTGGATACACGCTGTATGGCATAATCGTTCACTCTGGCGATCTGGAGTCCAAGGAGTATTGCTCGGTGATACGACCCGAGGGACCTGGAACAAGATGGATCAAGTATGCTGGTGATAGCCACGAAAGAAAGGTCGCTATTCTGACGTCTAAACAAGCTGTCGAAGCTCACGAGGGCACTGGCGATAAGGCAGATGGGATTGCGGCAATTGCCCACATTGTCATGTACGTCCATACCAGCGGCCTTCCTGAGGCTCTGTGTACGCCCTTCAAAAACGACTTAGCGGAGACAACGTCTAATCATGACATGCAAGCTTTGTCAGCTCCGCAAGAGGACGAAATAATGGATATCAAGGATAATGAGGCAGAGATACCGGTGTATATTTACGGAGCCGAAGCCTTTGTAGGACATGCAGGTCGAGGAATCTGTGATCCCTGGGTTTACCAAAGAGAAAACCAGTATGTAAAGGAGCTAACAATCCCTACTTCCACAACAGTTGCCAAGGTCAAAGATCACGTCGCCCATGCCCTGTTCCCAGAGATGGCCGAAACATCGGAGGTTAGACTCTGGCCTATGAACACGTTCGCAAGTGATTCAGGCGCGGGTACATTCCCCGGCCTTTTGTCTCACACTGCTCATCTCGAAGAATCGCTCGAGGAAATGGGCCAGAATAGTGGAGGCTGCCGTTTTTGGATGACTATCGCAGACAAAGCTCCTGCTCCTCCACCACCTGAAACGACAACTCCGGAGCCAACGTCCGAGATGGACCTAGCTCGTGAGCAACAGGAACGTGATGCTGCTTTGCAGGCAGTCATACTTTCGATTCAGGCTGATGACGAGGAGACTGCCCCTCCACAAGTCGATACTGAAATGACGGGCGACGGGCAAGCTCCACAGGAAACCGAAAGACAACGTCAAGAGACCGACCGGCAACGTCGACGACGACAACAACAGCTTCTTCGACAGATGCAGCAAGCGCAGGAGCAACAACGGCAACAGGCAGCTCAGCAAGCTCAAGAACGGCGGCTACAGATTGAGCATACCGCTCAAATGCTCAAGGAGACATACTTTTTCGTCAAAGTGTTTGATGCCAAAACACAAAGCTTGCGCGGTACGGGCAGCGCCATTGTGAAAAGCGAATCCAAGATCGTGGAAGAAACCAAAAAGCTACTGAAGGTCCAAAGCTCCGAGGCTTGGGATTGCTATCATGAGCGGAGTACCGAACTCAGGTCCAGAGATCTTGTGAAGGCTAACGAGACCTTCCAGAGTAGGTGTGGCGGCGCGGATGGAACCATCATCATCGTCCAGCGCCGTCCTACTTCTGCGGAGTACGTTGCCATAGTTACTAGTACCCCCTTACGTACATAGCTAATACCGTTCACCAGGGTCAAGTCGCTCAAGGTCAAAGGTCAATGCACGAACCCAGTCGGATACTTCGTTCACCTACACGGCCACGACAACCCTTCGTATTTGCGCGATCACTTCACCAGCTCTTACTTCGGCAGCGACTATAGGTCGTATTCGCAGAAGAATGGTGTGCCTCACGGCCAAGGTACTGTGATCACCCTCGCGGGCGATGCTTATGACGGCGCCTTCGTTGCCGGGAGTAAATCAGGCCAAGGGACCATGAACTACGCAAACGGCGACACCTACACGGGTGAATGGGAATCTAGCGAACCCAACGGCCAGGGTCAAATGGTCTATGCCAAAACCGGCAACGTCTACACAGGCGGCTTCAAGAAGCGAAAACGACATGGCGAGGGAACGATGATTTTCAAAGTCGCGGACGAGCAGATGCAACTGTGCAACATTTGCTACGAAGGTGAGATCAATGCATTGTTCTACGACTGTGGACATGTGACGGCGTGTGAAGATTGTGCGAGGCAGGTGGACGTGTGTCCGGTGTGCAGGAAGAATGTTAGAGCTGTGGTGAGGATCTGGAAGACGTGAGACGAACGTTACGACCGGGAATGATTCAGCCATGATGGGAATTACAGTCACAATCCTTTATTGATCTGCACAGCTGAGCGGGGGGGATCATATGGGAGCTCTCAGCTGGTCCGTGACCACAGGATTCGAGGGAATAGAGTGGGTGTGTAAGTATGATATTGGGATCATGAAAGCTCAATCTCCCCTTAGATGTGTTTTGGCTCGTGATTCAATGACTGTGACTCGGGCTTGTTTGACTATATATCCACTCACCTTCGAATAGAGCGCCCCTCCTCTGCTCAACAGCCTTCTCAACGCCGTGCCATTATAGTACTAGGCCATAAGTTTTAGTACCCCACGTAATTCTACACCAAAAACCATTAAAAGTCGTATTATATATACTTCTATTACCTTGTAATTACTACTAAGGAAAATCCTAAAAAAAAATAGATAAAGAACTTTAGATAAATAGACTTTCTATCTCTTTACTTAATTATAAAACTCTATTAATACTATAATAGAAATTTTATAAGTACTAGTAAATTAGGGATTTTATTACTTTTACTTTCCTTCTTATCTATTAATTGAAAACTTAATATTAGTTTTAGAAATTTATATAGGATATAAACTAACTTATTTTAAGCTAGACTTAAAATTTTTAGAAGTTCCTAATTAGGGGGGGAAAAGTTAGAGCCTAGTAAAAAGTACGACTTTAATTTTAAAAAGTACGGATGGTACGAAGACTTATGATCGGGACTATATATCCAGAATCGCAGTGCTTCCAAACCTATATGAGAAAAACATAAAGTGATGATTCACATACCAGAAGCCTCTTTCTTTCCTTTCCAAACGTTATAAGCGTACACAGCGATAAATTTATCATACCTCCCTCAAAGAAAAAAAATTGTACGAACAGTATAGATCCTATACCAACATGATACTATGCTATTTCCCATCTCTCATCTCCTATCCCCCTACACCCCATACCATACCATACGTCCATACTATACTAAACCCAATCTCTCATAGGCCCCTGTCCGCAATCCTTTGAATCAGCTAGAACTAGGAACTTTCCAGGTCCCAAAATTGGAATTTGAGGTTTTGGAATCTTGGGTGCGTCACGAATGGGAAATCAGAATCCCGGGCCCCTGGATTTAAGGCTCACACGGTAACACGCACCGCTCGGTTTGGGTGTTCTTCATTCGTCTGTCGAAGAGTAATCCTCTCTATGGGGCAAAGAAAAGTAGATCATTTCATGATGCTGGTTGGCCCGAATGGCCCTATCCTGTTGTTGAGGTCTTGAACTTCTCGATCGAACCTAGTTCCAGAACGTGAGAGGTATGTGTACCACTTTTGTCACAATAACGAACAAGTGACTGAAAAGCTGGACCAGGACTGCTAGATGGCATTTGGGACCTGAAGTTCATGGGAGTAGGATTGGATTGCTCTGGGACGTCAAGTGGCGAACGACCCATCTGGGTCTTCAAAAGAATGTATCCGGTAAAGACTGAGAGACTTTGCCAGGTTTCTGGAGATTGTATCACTCGAATATTCCCTTGCAGCTGAATGAAGGGTCGTACAAGCTCACTTACGGCCCTCTATATATTCTTCAGAAGAAGTTGTGGCAATCACATCGTCAAGCCCTTCACGGTCTCATGGCTTCTTTGGTCATGCCGAATTGGTGCGCGATCTATTGCGCTTCTTCCATCGCGACGGTGCGTGCTAGAGCAACTCGTGACCTTGTATAATCTTCATCCTCAGACGGACGAATCCTTGAAAGATTGCTCCTCGCGTTATCTTCCATGGCTGGGGCCAATTATCTGGACAAATTGTTCAAAAGTCACCTCCAGGAACTTTCAGGAGCCATGTTTGGACAACGAGGTGGGGACAACCCCACACGCGGACAGACAAGGCTATAACGGGCCTTCGCCGACGCAGGCCCATCAGGAATGGATACAGGACTTTGTAAGTGAAACCATGCAGCGCCATGCACTGCTTTCCCAGACATGCTATCCTCATGATCCTTTACTAGAGACAGGGCCGTGACAAGCACTTCTACCTCGGGAATCGCAGGGAGCCCGCGCAACTGATCTGACAAATACTATTATGCGGAGATGAAATTAGGCAAATTTTCATACCTTATGAGAAAGAAGAAGAGGCTTTTCGGAGCAATTGCTTCTAGACGCTCGAACATTTCAAAAAGAAGCGACGGAAGAACAATTTAAGGCTTGTAAGCACGGTGGAGGGGGATCTATCGACTCTTTCCCAACCCTGGAAGCTGAAGGGAGAATAGATGGGCCAAGCATATCGAGATCAGCAGTCGAATTGGAAGAGCTGGCTTGCATGAGGTACTGGGTAGGCTAGGCGCGTGTTAGTCCGTTTCATTTCAGCATTTAGCATTCTCCGAACGCCAGCAACCCAATCATGAGAGTTGACTCGCTCACAGAGACTTGGGAGCAGCTGCAGGTCCAGCTACATACCCTATTCAATTTACTCCGATGACTTCTGTCTTCTTGCACAATACCGGAAACGAGTAGTCGTGCTTAAAGTCCATAATTGCTGGATCGAAGCTGCACACTCTGATATTAACAGAGGAGCAGGCAGGTGCAGAATTAAGTGCGTTTGACGGGGGTTGATCACTAGCACACAGCACTTCGCCCACAAGATAGTTCTAGATTGGTTAGCTTTTGTCCGACTCGGAGATATTCGGAAATCTTCATATATAGAATCTTCGGACCTGGGCGATTTTCGCTTGGCACGGATGGATATACCTAGTAGGGGAGCTATTGAACTGATATAGAAAGCTTCAATGGTGTTTCATGATGAGTCGGAATTAACGGAAGGTAAGCGGACTTTAGGCAATAGGGGGGCTTGTGCTCGACTGAGTGTTTGACGAATATTAAACATCAGCAGCTGTAGCCGGGGATGAGGCAGCCACTTCAGGCAGTATTGCCTATAAGTAGCTCAGCCTCCTGCTACCTGCCTCGAAAAGCGGTCCCCTTGCGCTAGCTGTTTGCAACAGCGGCCGTCCACATTGGGTACCCTTCGACTAGTTCTAGTTCTACAAGAGAATGGGATGAGAAGTACTGAAGGAGTAGTTATCCGATAGGATATTGAAATCCTTTTGTTTGATGGAGTTGGAAACTTGGCACGATCCCCGGTATTTCCCTGCTCTTATCGAACTGCATTCCTTCCACAATTGACCATTCACCCCCAGAGCTCTCGAAACGTACCTTCACTAGCTTCTCTAATTAACCCCCCTCATCTACCCCAGAAATGGCTTCTCCTTCCCTTCCGCCTACAATGCACGCCTGGCTCCGCCAGCGGCGCGGCCCCGCCCGTACCTCCCTGGAATTGGCAACATCCTACCCAACGCCCTCGCTCCCCAGCGCCTCCTCCGGCGACGTTTTAATCCGCGTGTCGCACGTGGCTTTGCAATTCAGCAGCGAGACGCTAGTCAAAGCCTTTCCCGTGCTGCCCTTCACGGGGCCACCCATCCCCGAGCTAGAGTTTACCGGCACAGTGGTAGCCGCAGGCTCCGCCGCCTCGTCCGACGTACGAGAGGTCGGGACGCGAGTGGTGGCGTACCAGAATATACCGGACATGGTGGTGTTTGGCCGGGGCGCGCTGGCGGAGTATGTGCGGATTTCGAGCAGCCAGGCGGCGCGTCTGTCAGAGGGATCGGATATGGTGGCTATGGGAGGCGTGAATGGGAGTGGATCGACGGCACTGAAGATGGCGCGCGTGGGTGGAGTGAGAGCGGCGCATCGCGTGCTTGTTAATGGAGCTAGCGGGTCTGTGGGCAAGGTGCTCGTGCAAGTTTGCAAGATGAGGGGGGCGACAGTCGTGGGTGTTGCGAGTGGGGGGAATGAGGAGATGGTGCGCGGGTTGGGTGCTGATGAGGTACGTTTTCCTGCTGCTTGCTGCATTGATAGTTGATGTTCCGGAAGAGGGTGGAGAACTAACTTTTGTTAACAGTTCATTGACTACTGTAAGCACGACCCGCTGCCGGCCTTCCTGGCGTCGCAGTACGCGACGGAGCCTTTCGACTTTGTGCTCGACTGCGTCGGTTCGCAAGCCCTATACGTCAACTCGCCGGCGTATCTGAAACCGGAAGGTGTGGTGATCAACATCGGCTCCATGGAGGGTTCGGGCGCGATGCTAAAGAACTGGTTCTTCAACACCTGGCGGCCCACTTGGCTGGGCGGCGTGCCGCGCCGCTACGTCATGTTCAACACGCCACCTACCAAGGACGATGCCCTCGTGCTGGTGAAGCTAGTGGAAGAGGGCAAGCTCAAGATCTCTGTCGACTCGGTGTTTAATATGGAGGACGCCATAAGAGCCTACGAGCGCCTAGCCACCATGAGGGCGCGTGGGAGGGTCATAGTTAAGGTTGAGAGAGACTGAATATGTATGAACCGGCTAGGGATGGTTATGATGCTCGAAGGGGGGCTGATGATGTGGGATTTAGTTGCAAACAGTCCCCATTGTATCATCAAGGGTTCCCAACGGTTGGAACGGTTTGAATTCGAAGCACCCTTCTCTTAGACCTTCTCAGATACAATCACGAAGCCGCTGGCTGCACGAGAATCCTCAACAATCTCCACGGGGATGTTGGTGGCAGTGCTTTGCCAGCCAGAGATACATTTAGCCAATGCCTTCTCTGGTGTTGATCGAGCTGGTGCAGCTCATATACGTGCAGGAACATATAAATAGCTCAATGTCGGGCTTAGGACTCGCTCGTCAAAAGGGGAGAAATAGTAAGCGTTATTAGGGTTTCGCCGCTGTGGTAGCTGTGGCCGTAGACATTGATTCCGCTGCTCGGCACTCTCGCCGCTGTGGTCGCTGGTCGTTCGCTACTGGCCAATCTCGCCGCAGATAATCATTCCGCCGCTCGCCGCTGACAGTGAGCTACCGCATGGCATAATATTGCCGCATTATATAGCGGCGGCACCGTCTTGCAGCGTTCACATGCCCGACGTACTTCTTGCAGACTATATGGTGGTTTCCCATCAAATGGGACTTTCAGATGACCCGCTGATGTTGCCTCGACGGAAGGCTTGCCGCATGATACAGTTGCGGCTTTATACTGACTGCAAAGACTGTTTCTCACCTCACTGTGAATTGAACGAGATGCAAAACTGCGCATGGGAATCAAGCGGTCGCCGGAATGCTCTGTCTCTTTCTTATTGTTTTGGGGGACGGGTTGGAGGTATAACAAGTCGAAGACTGCCAGAATTCCACAATTTCCAGCTTCCTTCACATATGCCGCGATTGACAGCGGCACTTCATCTGTTCTGGATCATAGGAAGTAGCAGGTATGAGTCACAGCTCAGAAGATGAACGCAACATAGGCCATCAATTACTCATTTCACTGCAGTCCACAAACCGACCACCCCCGCCGTCAATGGCGCCAGACTCCTCAACCCATTGATCCAAGCCCACCTCTCCAACAAGTCCCTCACGGATCCCTCGTCTAGTCCGTCACCTTCTCCTTCCTGCCTCTCACTCGCCTTCACCAATTGGCCATTGATCCCAAGTAGAGTAGCCGCAGTAAAAGGTATAACAGCTATGCCAATCGCAGCCGCGGTTGCAAAACCTCTCCAGGCATTGGTGTCGCCTCTACTAGATGCGCTGTAGGCAAGATAGATGAAGTTGGCGCAGGAGAGGAGGGCAAGTGGGGGCCCAAAGTAGATGCCTTGGTTGTAGATGGAGCGCCATTGCTGGGCTTGGAGGGTTTTGTTGGGAGATCTAAGGATGGCGGGGATGGCAAGTCTCGTAGTCGCAATTCCTATACCTAGAGAGGATGTCAGGAAGTTTTCAGATTGTGAGACCACGATGTGGGCGCCGTCAGTGATAGATACCTGCTTGGAATGCTGAGATGGTGATAGCGGCAGTCATAGAGACGCGAATTGCGAGGGATGATGTCTCCATCGTTGTATCCATCGTTGTAGGGGACTTCAGAGACCTGCGGCTTGACAGGTTAGCCGAGTGGTGCTCGCTCGCCCGTGGTAAGATGTACTATGGTATCCGGCAGGTTAAATACTAGCGCGACAGGGGTTTGATTGGTCAGAACTTAAAATCACCACCAAAAAATGCCAAGACGCTAGTATTTAACCCCCCTGAGACGTAGTAGAATGCCAACGATAGAGGACGTGGAGGGAGTCCCAGGAAGGTTTGCCGAGACGGACCAAGCACCGGTCTTGGCACTTGAGGCTCGCCCGCCGCTTTAGCGAGCGCGCCAGGTGAGCAGCGGTGGGCACCCGACTCAGGTGATGCATCGCCCAAGCTAGGTGTTTGATGAGGAGGAAATTACTTGGCGTCCCCGTTATAGTTATATAATAAGGCCTTGGCTAGTAGTATTACCTATTATATTTATTTAAATTATTTATAGTAGTATATATATATAGATTTAGAGTCTAATTAATATTAATCATTATTATTTCTAGGTATATAAGTTTACTTTTAGAATAGTATATTTAGTATTAGTTAACTAATCCCCTTTTCTAGTAACTATAGTATAATTAGTAAGTTATAGTCTTTTAAGTATTTAAAGTAAGTCTTCTTCCCTCTAAGAAGATTATATTATTATAGAAGTTTCTACCTATTTAATATATTAATAATAGTTATATTTCACGTCTCTTTTATTTATATACTTTATATAGATATATTAGTATTATTCTTATAAGTTAAAAGAACTACTTATATACTTAAGTTAAATTATCTATATTAGTAATATAAAGAAAAATTATTATTATTTATACTATTTTATTATATAAAAAAATTATTTTTAAACCCTAAAATAGGGCGATCTACTAGTCGTTTAAAATTAAAAAAGACTTAGGGATACCTTAAATACCTATAAATTAGGGAGTTATTACTACTATTAAATTATAAGAAGTTATTATTTAGATATTAAATTAACTATTATATAAATTATTCCTATTATTAACTAATTACTATCTACTTTTCTTAGTACTTAGTAGTATAGATATATATAGTAGAACCCCTCTTTTTAGCCTAATTTACCTCTATTAGAGAAGTATTTAAAGATAATACTCTATTAATAATAACTATTAAGAGATTATATAGTTAAATATATCCTTATATTATTTTATATACTTATTATAAGTTTAAAAAAATAGTTTTTAGTATTAATAGTAAAGTCTATTAATTAGTTTTTAAAGTACTTAGAAAGTACTTTCTCTAACTAGAGAAATAAAAAGTCGTAGCTCTTATAAAGTTACTAGAATTTTAAATAGCTAGCCTAGTATTATTATTAGGATTAGAGGTAGTAATACCCATATTAGCTAATATAATAATATTATTTAGAACGAGGACGCCGTTTAATAGTATAGGTAGTATAATTAGGTAGCTTTATATACTAGAAGAGGAGCTCCCTAGAGACCTTAATATCCCTATATAGCTTAAGAGATTTAATATAAGGCTTTAAGAGAGGGCTATTAACTAGTTAGCTTATATATTAAAGATAGCTAAGATCCTTAGTAAGGAAGGAATTAATTATAGAAATAAGGAAGATAAAGAGATAGTTATTACCTTACTTAAAGAAGAATTCTTTAGAGAGGCTTAAAATATTAAGTTTAATATTAATATAATAGACTAAATTAAGGCGCTTTATTAATATATACCTTAATTCCCTAGGTAAATTCTAATACTTAATCTAAATTTACTTTAATATATAGTAAGACGAGTCCTAATATTAGGATATAGTATAAGGGGAGGAATTATAAGTAGTAGTAGTAGTAGAGGTAGTAGGCTAGGGAGTAGAGGAGGAATACTTATATAAGGGCTAGGGAGCTTAATAGGGGGGAAGGAACTTAAAGATAAGGGAATACGCGTTAAGAGAATATTAATAAAGGCCTTAAAAGTTATAATAGCTATATAAGACGCGTTAAAAGGAGGAATAATATATAAGGTAGGATAGATAATAGGGGTAGGGTTTAAATATATAAAAGAGTTTATTATAAAGGTAGACTAATAACTTAAAGAGGTATATAAGTTTAAGAAAATAGTAGAAGAGTAATCCTAGAGAAGGAAGATATAAGGGGGTAAAAGGAGCTAGGTATAAATAGCTAGTTCCAGCCTAATAAATATGAAAATAAGTAATATAAGCTTTAAGAGGATATTTATTATAATAATAATAGGTAATATTATAAAGAAGGGATTTAGAGTAATAAGTAATAAGAAGGCTAGGGCCTTAATAGTCTAGATTAAAGATAGGATTAAGAGAAAAATAATAAGGGCGCTTATTAGGGAGTAGCTAATAGAGAGGTTTAAGATAATTATATTCTTAAGGATATAAGAGATTATAGTAGTAAAGTACTTAATTAAAGGTAACTTAATACTATTTATAATAGAGATAGAGGTAAGGGAGGAGTTAAAAGAGAATAATAATTAGGTAAGGAAGGTATATAAGTTAATAAGGGTATTAAGATAAACCTTCTTAATTATAATATATAAAGTATTAAAGAAGGTAGTAGATATATTAAAATAAAAGGAGGTAAAGGAAGTAATTATTTAATAAAATAAAAAGATCCTCTTAGGGCTAAAGATTATAAAGGTAGCCTAGTTATAAGTAGTTATATAAGAGAGGAGAGAGGGAGAGGTAAAGAAAGAGAGAGCCTTACTACTATTAAAGCTCCCTATACTAGAGATAGTAAATAAAGTAATTAAGAAGGGCTTAATAAAGAGGTATAACCTCTTAAAGTATAAGAGGTAAGAGAGGAATAAGGTTATAATATAATACTTTAACTACTAATAGTATAAGTATATAATAAGATATTATAAGAGCCTAGTATAATATAAAATTTATATTAATAAGTATAACTTAAGGGAATATAAAATAAAGGAAGGGGAGATTAAGAGATATAATAATTATAGGAAGAATAGTTATATAATCTAGAAGTAAGAGTATATAATTAAAGTAAGGGAGTTAAATAAGCTCTATTAGAAGATAGTAGAAAATAAGAAGAAGTTATATAAGGGCTTTATAAAAGGAAATAGGTAATAAAATACTTAGAAGTAGCCCTAAGGGGAGTAGATAATAGTAGTAGTAAGGAAGAAGAGGAAGCTTATATTAAGGTTTAAAGACCTTAGTAAGGTTATAATATAAATAGATTCTTAAGGGGATATAAGGGAAAGGGGAATTATATTACTACTAGTAGTAATATTATAAAATAGGCTAGGAAGGCTAATTACTCTCTAAATAATAGAGATAAGCTAATAGATATTAAAAGAAATACTAGTATAAGAGGCCTTAATTATTAAGGGAGTAAAGGTTATAAGGGATATTTAATAAAGATCTTTATAAAGGTATAAAAAATAATAAAACTATTATAATATAATATATAAAGGGAGTAGACTATAATAATAATAATACTACTAGAAGATAAAGAGATATAATAAATAAATATCCTAGCTATTTAAGAGCTATTATATATAAAGAGGACGGGTTTACCTAAGTAGAGGAATATTCTACCTAGTATATAAGGTAGGAAGGGATATAAGAATATATTTCTTTATAAATAAATATTAAAATATTAATAAATAGGGAGTTAGATTTATATTAGGGGACTTATACTCCCTAGAGATATAAGTTATAAAGAAGGAAGGGGGAGTATTAATATACCTCTAGATATATAATATATATAACCCTAGCTTAAAGTCTAGGACTTTAATAGATAGCCCCTTTATACTATTAAGGGTAAAGGAGTAGCTAAGTTAGCCTAGAGAATATATATTAATAAGAGACTTTAACTTCTACTATTTAAACTAGAATAATAGGGGTAGATATATATATTAATAAATATTATAAAAGAAAGGGGAATAAAGCTTATCCTATTAAAGGATATAATAACTTAGAGGATAAGGAAAGTAGAAAGTACTATTAATCTAATATTTATAATAAAGGCTATTAAGTAAATATTATTAGAATATTATATTAGGTTAAACCTTTATTATAAATTTAATTATATCTTAATATATATTAAAGTTAGCTCTAAGGTAGAGGTAGTAGTCTTATAACTATAAAAGGTATAAAAGTTAATAGATTTAAAGGAGATAAAGAGGTAAATAGGCGCTCTTTAATACTTATTATTAAAAGGGGAGCTAATAATTAGGGGGTAAATAAATAGCTACCTAGCTAAAATACTTTAAAGCCTAGTAGAAATTATAAAAAAGGAGGTATTATAAGTAAAGCCCTCTTTAAAGGTAAAGTCCTTTTAAAACTTAAATTATATAAAGGTTATAAAGATAGTATTAAAGCTTAGGGTAGAGTATAATTATAAAAGAAGCTAAAGGAGTTTAAAGGTATAATAAGAGGCTTAGAAGATTAAAGGGAGGATATTAAAGAAAGTAAAAGTATTTTATTTTAAAGAGGTAGTATATAAGGTATCTTAAATACTTAATAGATTCTAGAAGCTAGTTAAATAAGGCTAAGAGAGAAGTATACTACCTTAAGAACTCCTAAAGTTCCCTATCCTTAAAAATAATAGGGAGGGTCTTAAGGTAAAGTTATTTTAAAAGAAGGTAGAGGTCCTTTAAAGGACCTTCTTCCCCCTACCCTTAAGGGTAGATCTAAGTAATATCTAAGGGTTTTAATATAAGATACCTTTAATAATAAATATAAGAGTCATTAAGGAGGAGGTTTATAAGGTAATTAATAGGCTAAAATAAAATAAAGTATTAAGGATAGATAGGATCTTAAATAAGTTTTTAAAGATAGTAGAAAGGGAGTTATTACCTAGCTTTATATATTTATTTTAAGTATATTTAAGGGTTAAATATTACTTAATAGAGTTTAAAAAAGCTAATATAATTATTTTAAAAAAGTTAAAGAAAGAGGACTATTTAAAGTTAAAGTTATACTATCTAATTACCCTACTTAATACCTTAGGGAAGGCATTAGAGGTAATTATTATAAAGAAGCTAAATAACTTTATAAAGGAATATAAGCTACTACCTTTATAATAAATAGGGGTAAAGAAGGGAAGGTTAATAATAATATCCCTTAAGATAATAATAAAGGTAGTATATATAATATAAAATTATAATAAATCTAATATAATAAGTATATTATTATTAAATATTATAAGGGCCTTTAATAATATCTCTTATAAAAGGTTATTTTATAACTTAAAGAAGAAAGGGGTCTTAACCCTTATTATAAGGTAGGTATAAAGCTTTTTAAAGGAAAGAGCTATAATAATTATACTAAGCTAGGAGATAAATAAAATAGAGATAATAGAGACTAGGATTCCTTAAAGATTTTTAATATTATTAATATTAATTTTATTTTTTAACTCCCTACTTATAAAAGAATATATAAGGATAAAACTCTAAGTATAAACTAAGGGCTTTATTAATAATATTTACTTAATAATATATAATAAAAGTATTAAAGAAAATTATAAGATCTTAATAAAGGTATATAAGATATATCTTTATTAAGTAAATATATATAAGTTAACCTTTACCCCTTATAAATATAAGCTAGTCTACTTATTAAAGAGTTTAAAGAGGTTTAATATAAAAGTAATAATAGATCTTAAGGTAATAATAGTATATCTAAAGGTATTAATATAAGTCCTTAGACTTTATATTAATAGTAAATTAAGGTAGAGCTTATATATTAATAAAATAAGGTTAAAGATAAAGATATAAAAACTAGTCTTATTAATTATTATTAACTTAATATAAGGTATTATACTTAATAAGGTAAGATAAGTATATAATATTATAATCTAGCTAGTAATAACTTATATAATAGAGATATAATATAATTTAAAGGGGATATTAAAGGTAAAGAAGGTAAATATTATAATATTAAAAATTATATAAAATAAGTATTTAAGGATAATATTTAAGGCCTTTAAGGTAATTAATATATAAATATTAAAAGTAGAGTTAGGGGTCCTATTAATAAAGATAGGCTTTAACTAGTTAATTTTATAAGTACTAATAATATAAGGGATCTACCTATTAATTAAGGAAGGGAATATAAGGATCTATTATAAGTTAAAAGGGAAAAGGGGAAGAGAAAAAAGGGTTATAAAGACTTTAATAAAAGAGAAGTAGTCTTAAGTAAAGGGAGCCCTCTAGGTAGTAATAAAGAGAGGGGATACTAGAATAGTAGATTAGAGCCCTAGAGGTAGGGAAATAATAAAGAGGGATAACCCTACCCTTAAAGAGATTAAGAGGTAGGTAAAAGAGAAGTAGAAGGAGAGGTAGCTAGGATACTAAGAGGGTATCCCTAGTTATATAAAGATAGTAGTATAAAAAGGGGAGATTTAAGAGATAAAAGTTAGCTTTTATATAAGGCTTTTTAAAGCTAAGAGCTTTATAAGTATTTAATTATATATAAAGAAGATAGGACTACGCGCCTTCTTATATAAGAGGAGAGTACTTAAGGTTAATAATACTAATTATAAATATAAATAAAGGTATTAAGATATTAAATATATACTTATATTCTACCTTAATTATATAAAGGGGAGGAGGTAGATACTTTAAAAAGTAGGGTTAAATAACTTTTATTAAATAATATTAACTTTAAAAGGGTTAAAGGTAGTAATTAAGTAAGTAATCTAGTAAAGTATACTTAGCTAGTTTATATTAATAAGGGAATAACTCTTTAAGGTAGTATAAGAGTAGATAGGCTTTAACTAAAGGATAAAGGGATAGGTAACCCTAATAAAAGAAGGGAATAAGATAGTATAAAATATATAAGAAAGGGTAGTATATAATATCTAAAGATCTAGAAATATAATAGTAAGTAAAGTAGGGGATAAGGTTTTCTTTTATAAATTATAGTTTCCTCTAGTAAGTTAAATATAAACTGCCCTTATTAGCTCTAAGTAGCTAGATAGTAGAGTATAAAATATAAATATAAATATAAATATAAGGCGCTTTATTAGACTTATAATAAGAGCTTAAAGGCTTATTTTAAGTATATAGAATAACTCCTAAAGATAATAGGAGGTAGAGATTAAGTAGAAGAGATAGCCTCTAATATATTAAGTATACTAGAAAAGTATTAGCTTATTAATATAATTTATAAATAGATCTCTAGCCTTATAAACTAGGATTTATAACTTAGAATATTAGAATATAAGTTAAAAATAAATAGATTACTATATAAAGTATTTAAGAAAGCTTAGGTATATATAGAAATCCTATTTATACTAAAGGATTTTATAGAAAAGAACTATTAGTAGTATAAGCTAGAGAAATTTAAAGTATTCTATATAGTAGTAGTAGTAAATAATAGTAATATAGTTTAAGAATTTATATTTATAATAACTAGGCCTTAATATTAGAACTAAAATAGAATTTTATAAGATATAGTATTTTACCCCTAGAATAATAATTACTTAGGCTAATTAATAATAAACTTAAATATATACTCTAAATAAGATAAAGGTAATTATAATATAGCTAAAGTTCCTCTTAAAGTATACAATAACTTATAGCTAATAGTAGCCCCCTTAAGGTAGATAATAGTACTACTAGTAGTAGGTACTAGAAATAGCCTTAGGCTAAATTCTTAGTTTAATTCCTAGTTATTATTAGGGTAGTAACCCCTATAAAACTATAAGACTAGGAGCGGATATAACTTATAAGATTTATCTAGAAACCCTAGATAATAGAATAGAAATTAAAGGCTACTTATGAGGCTAAGAAATAATTTTCTATAAGGTAGTAGGCTAATATAAATAAGGGATATCTACCTAGAGTTTATTCCTAATAGATTATATAATTAAAAGATATTAATAAACCTATAAGTAAATAATTTAAAGTTATAAGAACCCTAGAAGTATAATAGTAAAAAGCTATATTTAAAATATAGTAAACTTAGATATACTAGTCTAGAGTATATAAATCCCCCTCTATTAAGGGAGGAATAGTACTAGATTAGAAAGGAATTAAAGGACTATTAAGTAAAGTAAAAAGCTTATAAGGAAATAAAGGAGGTATAAGCTAATCTATTCTATCTCTCTACTTAATATCCTATATAATAAAATATATAATAAAGCCGTAATATTAATAATATGTCTTATTAGGAAGTTATAAGGTAGATATTATTACCTTAAAATAATATTATTTTATACCTTATCTTATTAGGAAAAGTACTAGAAGTTCTAGACCTAAAGATTAAAGAACTAGAAGAAGAGGGGAGTTCTTAGATACCCTACTATAATTTAATATTTAAAGATATTAAGCTAATAGGTTACTTAGTAAATTTAAATATTTTAATACTTAAATAGTTTAATAATAATACTCTTAGAGTGTATAATACCTAGTTAGGTATAAAGAGAAGAAAGAATAATAAGCCTAAGGAGGAAGGGTTACTACTACTAGTAATTAAAGGGAAAACTTAGAGAAAGAGAACTCCTATTAAAAAGATAGGAGTTAAGAAAGAATTATTAATAGTTTATAAGTTAATTAAAAAAACCCTAACTAAATATTAATTAGATATTAGTAAATATAATAATATTATTACTAATAATTTATATATTATAAATCTTACTATTCTTTAGAAAAGAATTATAAAGACTTAGTTAAGCCCCTAAGAAAAAGGGGAAGAAGAAAATATTTAAAGACCTAGATATTAATATTAGGGTAATAAAGATATCTATAATATAATATATTAATAAGAAGAGTAGGTTTATACTCTTAGAGAATAAAAGCGTAGGTTTATACTACGCGCTATTAAAGACTTTATAATAATAATTTTATAAGATTATATATAAGGAGATAATAATATAAGCTATAAATATAATTATTTAAAAGATAGGTAGAAAAAGGATATTTATTTTTATATAATATATTAAAGTAGACTAAGAATCTAATATAATTATTATAAACCTATTATTAATATTAGTTATAAATTTACCTATCTATTCTATCTTAGAGTTTAGAAGTAAAAGGGTTATTATATTAATAGTAAGTAATAAAGATAGTAAACTTAGATATTAAATACTTTTCTAGCTTAATATAACTAGAATTAAGAGGGAGTAATAGGTATTTATCTCTTTTATAAATAATCTTAATATTACTATCTTACTTAAGCTCCCTTAACTCTAGTTAATAGATACTAAGATAGGTATTATAAAGGATAAGTTAGATCTAAGTAATATAAAGAAATATAAGATAGTAAAAAGGATTTATCCTATTAAAATTAAGACTATCTTAATAATAATAAAATTACCCTAGAAAAGTATTAGCCTCTAAAGTTAATAGTAGAAGATATTATTAAAAGTAATAAGATTATTAATCTATATACTTCTAATAATAATTTAAAGAGTCTCTTAGAGGAGTCTAGTAATAAGAGTAGTAATAAAGATTTTAAATTAAAATCTAATAATAGAGTTAAAAAGTTAGGAAATTAGAGTATCTCTAAAATAATATTAAAACCCTAAGGAATAAGAAAAGAAGTAGATCTACTTATACCTCCCCTTAGATATTAAAGCCTTAGGAGGAATACTTTAATAAGTATATAAATAAAGGTAGAGTAAGTAATAGCTTTTAAGTCTATTATATAAATATTAAAACGTAGATAGTATTTTAAAAAATATTAAAATATAAATATATCTCCTAGGATATAGAATATATATATTTACTCTATTAAGATAAGGATAAGTATATAAAGAGGTATAGAGTTACCCTTATAACTTATAATAATATAGTTTTATATAATAATAAAGGGAATTTAAGGTTCTTTATAAGTTAATAAATAATCTATTAACTTATTAATTATTAAAAAAGTTTTAAATTACTCCTTAAATAGATAAGAGATAAAGGAATTATACTTAGGGAAGTAATCCCTAATAAATAATACTAAGTTATAACTATTATAATTAATCTAGATATATAAAGATATTAGAGTTAAGGAGGTTAAGGAGATCCTAGTAACTAATTTAATAGTATATAAGATTATATCTTATAATAGATTAAAGTTATATAAGGCTCTCTAAAAATATTTTATAAATAATAAAGAATAGTAGTTATAAAAGATAGTAGAGTAAAGTATAGAAGTAGGTTATTATAAGAGGTATATAATAGTAAATAAAAGGGTATCTTAATAGAATACTAAAGCTATCCTAATTAATAAAGAGGGAAAGGCTAAATTATACCTAATATTAAATTATTATTTTATATATAAAGATCTAGTAGGATCTTATATAAAACTAGTAGTAAAAGTTTATAATTTACTAGGACTACCTATATATATTATATTCTTTTAAGTAGATATTAAGTATAAATACTAGGTAATATTTATATACCTAGAAGATAGATATTTTTTAATATTTAATATCCTAGGGATTAGCTAGCTATAACTAATAAGGATACCTTAGGGGATAAGAACTTTATTATTTATATTTATAGAATTAATAAATATTACCCTTAAGCCTATCCTATTACCTAGTTTAGAGCTATTACTATCTTAAAGTAATAGGCTATATAAGTAATTAAAGGTAGTATTTTATATTAATAATATCTTTAATACCTATAACTTATAAGAGAGGTAGTTTAGGTTTCTTTAGAATTACTTCTTTCTAAGAATATTATAGTCTTAACTAAAGCTCTTATTTTCTAAACTTTTATTAGGAATAACTAAGGTTAAGGCCTTAGGTAAGATATATAAGATTAATAAATATATATAAATTAAGTTAGTAACTACTAAGAAGATAAAGAACTAGCTAAGACTTTAAGAGGTTAGTAAAGTTTATAAATTTCTAGGGATATATTAGTCTACTAGGAAATAGACTAAGGGATATACTAAGATAATAAGGCCTCTTTTAAGGCTAATAAGTAATATTAAATAGATATAAAAGGAGTTAAAAGAGCTCTTATTCTAATTAATAAAGAAATTATATACTATTACTAGAGTATTATTCTTATAAGATCTAATATTTAAAATCTATATATTTAGTAATATATTAGGTTTTAATAGAGGTTACTATATAAGGTAATTATAGAATAGTAAATAAAGATTAATAGTATATAATTTATTTACCTTTAATAAATTAGAAAGGAATTATAATATATACTAAAGAGAGCTAAGAGCTATTATCTACTTTAAATAGAAATTCTCTTATATAATAAGGGTAGATAAACCCTTAATAATTTAGATAGATTATAAACTATTAGTAGGCTTTATAAATACCAAGTTTTATAAGGATATCTTTATTAAATAGGTTATAAAGCTTAGATAGCTATATATATAACTTAAATATATTTAAGGGAAGGAGAATATAATTATTAATAGCCTTTCTTAAGTAATTTTTAATAATATAGATTATAAGATAGATAATCTTATAAGAAATTTATTAAAGGAAGTAGAGAAGTATTAAGATAATAAGGTATAATTCTAGAAATCTAAAAAGAGCGGCTATACTTATATATTAAAGTAACTTAGTAAGAAGGGTTATATAAAGAGAATTTAAAAGTAAGGAGAGGAGGTAGTTATTTAGACTATTAGATAGATAATAGTTACTATTACTAATATAGAGGTAGGGCTATCTATCCCTATAATATTAGTTATAGTTAATAAGGAAATACTAGATACTCTACCTTAAGGATTTATTATTTTATTTTTAAAGGATCATCTTAAGTTATATAAGGTAGATTATAAGAATAATAACTAGTATATAAATATATATTACTTTTATACTTAGTAGGAGAAACTAAAAAATCTAAATAAGTAAGAGATAAGTACCTTTAAAAAGAAGGCTTTCTAATTTATATTTAATAGTTATATAAATTAATTAATATATAAGTTTAAAGATTAAAGAACTATATATATTATAAAGGGAGAGGTAAGTACCCTGTTATAAGATATTTATAATAGGAGTAGATATTTCTCTATAAAAATTATTATAAATAAAATCTATAATATTATTTATTAGCCTAATATAATAAAGGATATTATATAGTATATTAAAGGGTATCTACTATATATAAAATAGGTAAATACGGCTAGAATAGTACTATTATTATTAATCTAGATTATAGAGCTATTCTAGTTATTAAGAATAGATTATATTAGACTATTTATTACCTTAGAGGGTAAATAAAAATATATCTTAAATATTATAAATTACTTCTTAAGAGTAATATTTCTAGAGGTAATAGATTTTATTAATATAATTATTATTATAAGAGTAATTACTAGATACCTTATAAGGGTACTAGTCCCTAATATTATTTATTTTAATAATAGGACCTACTTCCTTAATAAGGAAATATCTAGATTCCTTAGGTCTTAGGGAATTATTATATTAGAAGCTTTAAGTAGAGTAAAATACTTAGTTAGTATAATAAAAAAGTCTAATAATATCTTAATAAAGTATTTTAAGAAAAGGAGAGAAGATATTCTTAAAGAACCTTAAGATATATTTATTTAAATATTAATAATTAATATTAACTTAAGAATTATTAGCTACCTAGGCTATTTACCCCTTAAAATCTTATATAGAATTTAAGTAATAAGAGTATTTAAATAAGATATATAAATTAGTAAGTACCTTAAAAAGTTAGTAATACTTAATCTTAAGGAAATACTATTAGTTATTTAGGAGTTTATAGTAAAAAGGTTAGATATTAAAGAATTAATTCTCTATTAATCTATTTATATAAAGGACCTAATAAAAATAAGATATAATAAAGGGGTAACTCCTATTAAGTTATTATAATATAATTAATAGGTTATAAAAAATAATACTTAAACTAATAGACTAAAATTATCCCTAAGATAGATAGGGCTATTTATAATAATAGGCTATATTAGTAAGTAGGGAACTTTATATAAATTAATCTTAAAGAATAGGAAGGTTATAATCTATATATATTATAATAATTATTTAAAGCTTTATAAGTTATATTAAGGATATTTAAGATAGCTAGGGGAAAAACCCCTAATTATTCCCTCTATAATTTAACTTCTAAATATAAGAAGGTAGAGAAAGATACGCGTTTAATAATTATAATTAATCTTACTAATAAGGGGTTAGATAATCCCTTACTTATAAATATAAAGGGGAGTATATAAGTAGGCCTATTATATTAAGGCTATTTAATATATAATAGATATATAAGTAATTAAAGACCTAGTTATTAGAAATTTATAAAACTTCCCTTATAAGTAAAATTATTAGGAAGTTAAATGTTACAAGCATGGACCAGCGGTCCTTATACTACGCCTAGCGAAGGCACTTCTCGTCACCGTCAGGTGGATTAGTCTAAGGAGAGACTTGACCCACGGGTAGATCAGATGGATCAGTTCACTGAACCATAGGAGCCACGTGTGGATCGAATGGAGCGGTCCACCGAACCACACCTCTTGGCAGGATCTCGTATGTCTATATAGAAAGCGTGCATTCCTGCTAGATAGGAGCTTCGTGCTCAACTTATGTTATTAACCTAGATATCTCCTAGACACTGAATATAATACTCCACCTATATCAGACCAGTTTAGTACGAAGCCTGTTTACCTTAGTCCTTAACACTCCTCTCTACGAGATCCACCCAGACTCCGGAGCCTTCTAGTTAGAAGACGACGGGTCGTAACATTAAAGTAGGAAGATCTTTAAAGGGGAATAGTTAATTTTATTAGCTTATAAATATAATAAAAGAAAAAAAAGAAATATATAAAGCTCTTAAAAAAGTAAGGCTATTAATATTAGCTCTAAGGCCCCTAATCTATCTCTAATCTAGTAAGCCTAAAAATAATTAATTAAGAATTTATAAAAGGTAACTAAGATACTTACTAGATATTAGGAGTAGGAGAAGAGGGGGAGTATAAGCTAGTTAGTATATATACTAGTAGGTTAATAGCCGCTTATGTAAGAGGAGAAAAGGGAGGTAGTAGTAGTAATAAAGAGGGTAAAGGAGGTAGAGAAGAAGGGGAGGGATATCCCCCCCTTCCTAGTCTTTTACCTAGGAAGGAGGAGACGCTAGGGGGTCCTCTATCCTAGATAAAGAAGGAGGAGGTAAAGATATAAGAGGGGGGCCTAGCGTAGGGTTAAAAGGATTTATAATTAGGGATTTAACCCTATAAAAGGGGCTACTTATAAAGGGAGATAAAGGAGGGGGAGTAGGTTAATAAGAATAAAGAGCCCTACTTATAAGGTAGGAATATATAATATTATTAGGAAGAGTTACCCCCCTCTAGTAGGTATAAGTATAAGTACCCTCCCTTTTATTAAAGGGGGGATTTAGGATATTATAAGGGGGAGAAGGGGTTATAAGCTAGGCTAAGGGGTTAAATAAGTAATTTATAAGCTTATACTATTATAAGTAGTTCTTATAACTATTATTATAAGAATTAATTATATAATTAATATAAGCCCTAATATAGCCCCCTACTACTACCTCTAAGTACCTAGAGTATAGAGGAGCCTTCCTCCTACTAGATAGCTAATAGGAGAATTTAGTAGGAATAATAAAAATAATATAAAACCGCGTACCTAGATAGTTTAGCTTAATTCCTCCTAAAAATATAACTTATTTATAGGCGTTAAAAGGAGATAATAGTTTATATTTAATTAAATATATATACTTAAATAGCTAATAAGGCGGCTAAGGCGCTTATAAATTATATAATTAAAGAACTATTTATTATTAGCTATTATTAATTAATAGTAGAGAAAATTACTTAGAGTTAAATAAGGGGAAGAGAAACTTCTTTAAAGGATATAAAAAGGATTACTTATAAAATTAAAATTAATATAGATTATATAATTTATTATATTAATTATAAGAGTATTAATAGTATATAAGTATATATAAAATAAGGGGATACCTACTATCTCTAAATAATATAATAGTAGTTAAGGAAAGAAAAAAAAAAGAGGAAAGAAAGTAAGAATCTCTAAGATTATACTTACTAAGCGGAGTTTAACTCCTAGTATTACTACTAAAGTAATAAATATAAATATAAATATTATAATAAATCTATTAATAATATTCTAATAAAAGGCCTTAAAACTTATAAGGTTATATTAGTTATAAGGAATTATATAGAGTTATAATAATTATAATCTCTATTATAATTAATTAATAATTATAAAATATAGTATCTTAATAATATCTTAATAATATAATAAAAGGACCTTATAAGTATATCCCTTTAATAATAAGATAAAAGTCTTAGTCTTTAAAAAATATAAAAGTAAATTAATTTTAATAATATATTTATCCTAGGATTTTATTAGCTACTTTAAAGACCTTATATAAGGTAAATTAAAGTAAGACTTAATAAGAATATAGAATAAAGAGGACTTTAAAAGAGTCTAATAAAAAGGGTATAAAGGCCCTTATAAAGTATAGAAAGTTATATTAAAATAGTTAAGATAATATTAATAAGTATTCTTAATAAATAGTAGAGAAGATCTATTAAGGATATAAAGAAAATAGTAGAGAAAGCTTAAATAAGCTAAAGTTATAAAAGGCTAAGAAGGTTAAAGTATAGTTATACTACCTAGCTTACTATCCTAGTAAGTAATTAGGCTAGTATAACTAGTATATAAAGTATACCTAATAACTTAAATAGGCTAAGATAAGAATATAATTAAATAGTAAAGTCCTTTAAGTAATCTTAGATAAATAATATTAAGAATCCCTAAGTATAAGTAGCTAAGGGAGATATATTAAAGAAAGGATATTAATCTAGAAGTTAATAAATAATATAAGATAACTAAATATTTAATAGAGTAGATATATATTAGTTAGAAGTATTTTATAAAGGTAGCTAAGTTATTACTCTCTATTTATTATAATTATAAAGGGCTTAGATAGTAAGAATTAATATATATTAACTTAATATTTAATAGAGTAGATATATATTTATAATAGAATAGCTAGAAGTAAGCTACTAAATTAAGAGCTTAAGAAAAGGATTAAGTATATAAATTAATATATTTAAAAAGATATTTAAAAGAGCGCTTTTCTTATTAAGTTTTATTTAAAGGTCTTTTTAAGTTAATAGATATCTTAGTATATTACTAAGTTAATAAATTTTATTAGGGGTTAGTTTTATTATAATATATTATTAAGATATCCCTATTATATAACCTTTATAAGAGGCTATTAATAATAGGATATTTAATCTTACTACTTAAGGAAGTAATTAAGAAACCCTTCTTAGTATATAATTATAAATAGTAAGATAGTAATAATATACTACTTTATAAGGGCGTTATATATATATTCTCTAAAGCTAATAAGGAGGAAATTACTTAGTATCCCTATTATAATTATATAATAAGGCCTCAACTGGTAGTATTACCTATTATATTAATTTAGATTATTTATAATAGTATATATATATAGATTTAGAGTCTAATTAATATTAATTATTATTATTTCTAGGTATACGAGTTTACTTTCAGAACGGTACATCTAGCATTAGTTGACTGATCCCCTTTTCTGTGTTGCACACTCTACTCTCACTCTCCCTCACCTAACCCCCCACGTTTCGAACGATCAGATGTGCGCGGACCTTGACCGAGGTAGACCTCCAGAGATGGCTGCCGAGGTGGGGGATAAAGGGGAGCGGTGCCCCTCGTCTTCCCTCCGTTTTTGCTCTCTTCCAAGAACGATCGCAATTCCCGTCTCCATTTACCACGCTCATCCCTAACCATTCTGTCTGCTACCTTGCGACTATGGGCGGGCAAGATGTGCCGCTAGAATAGCTATGGAAGAAAGCCGCCGGCAAAGGCTACAAGCTTGCAGGGCACTGAGCCGAGGATAGCCAGAGGAAGTGCACGACGTACGTAGCTCTAGATAAAACCCTGAAGGACTAGAACGGTGCTTTGAAACGCTATGAAATATGAGTGTAAAGGTCGGCCCAAGCCCTCTCCATTTGCCTTTGCTAACTACGTTAGGTAGATAGGTGGTTCCTACCAAGTACCACGATGTAGAAGAGGTAACCGCTAATAAGCAGGCTACTAGCGGTATCTCTTATACTATAGAAGTCTAGAGACTCTAGGAAGAGTTACTTCCTCTTGATCCTACTACTATTAAAAACTTTATTCGGTTTATAACCTCTATTAGTAATAGGATACTTGATAAAAAAAACAATCTCGTTACTATAGATTTATTAAATACTTTTATAGAGTTTTTTTTTACTAAATTTACTCGTGTCAGATGAAGACTTGAGCGATCCCCGAAGAGACAGTACAGCAAAGAGCTCGATATTTCAAACATGGAAGATTCCCTTCGATCATATATCAACAAATGAGCCACGCGCCAGCGAGCTTCTTGCATTCATGGCTACGCTTGACCGACAGGACATTCCAAAAGCACTTCTACAACATGATGACGAGCAACCATTAAACCTCTACAAAGCTTTAGGGACCCTGCAAGCGTTCGCATTGATAATAAAACAGCAAGGAAAGCAGAGCTACAGCATGCATAGACTAGTGCAACTGGCTACACGCCGGTGGTTACTCGCAAAGGGGAAACAGAGGCCATATCAGATCAAAGCTTTGACGTGCCTGGCACAGAGATTTCCGAGAGCACAGTACGAAATCTCGCGAATTCTGTGTCGCACTGGCCCCACAAGCACGCTTCCGATTGTCATATGATGGCCTGTCGGACTCGACCTAGCTCGATTTCGCGATGCTGCTGCAGAACCTAGCATCATTTGATATTATGCACGGAAAGCTCCACGAAGCTCGAGACTGCCAGAAAAGGTGCATTGATATGAGGCAAACGCAGCTCGGATTGTACTATATGAGTACATTGGAATGTATCCGAGAACCTTGCATGCAATTTGAGAGACCTTGCGGAGTTTGAAGAAGTCGAGCAACTTCACCGGAAAAGTCTAGACATATTGGAATCTTCCGATCCAACGCTCCGTCCCGCAATGTTTGCTACGAAGAGCGATCTTGCGGACCTTTTTTGGAGCTTGGGGAAGTATGAAGAGGCCGAGACTTTAGCTCGACAGGCTGTCTGTGGGCAAAGCGATTTGCTCGGGACGAGCCATGTGGACACAATCACGAGTATGGGTGTGCTGTCACTGGTTCTATGTGCACTTGCAGAAAGAGAGGAGGTGACCGGAGACTTAGAGGCCGACAAGCTTAGTCACTCTCGTGGCACAAGATACGGAAAGGCCGCTGGCTTAGCAAGAGAGGTATTCGAAAGCAGAAAGGAGATTCTAGGTCTCAATCATCCGCAATCATTAATGAGCATGAAAAATCTCTCCTGGATCCTAAGGAACAAAGGCAATTTTGTAGAATCAGAGCTGCTTAATCGTGAAGCTTTGGCAAGAAAAGAGAAGGAATTGGGAAAGGATCATCATGACACATTGAATTGCAAATATTGTCTTGCTGTCGTCCTTGGGTGCCAAGGTCGGTACGAGGAGGCGGAACAAGTCCATAGAGAGCATCTCAAAGCAGTTGTCAAAGTCCTTGGTAAGGAACATCCGAACACAATGAGGAGCATGAGAGGTCTTGGAAAAGTGTTGGAAGCTCAGGGTAAGGTTGAACAGGCGCTTGAAATGTACCGCAAGGCATACGAAGGCCTTCTGAACTCATTCGGATCAGATCATGTTGTTACCTTGGAAAGTAAAGCACCCTTGGAATCGCTATCGGATTGTATAGCACGAGAAAACAGGTACAGCTACATTCCAGTAAACTCCGAAATATGAAGCTGACAAGGAACAGAAATGTCGACAAGATGACTGCCCTCATGCAGACCAGAGTCCCAACACATTCTCCCTCGGCCAATCCAGTATCTACTGCTCTACAGTCTCATGAGCTTGAAACAATATCCATCTAATGCCCTCAGCGATGAGATGCGGCTCTGTCAGATGTATATTGTGTCCACTATTTTCTGCTTCAGTATAGCGCGATTTTGTCGACAGCAGCAATATCTCCGATTGTAGTGACCGATCTTTCTCGTCCCAAGTGCTAAGTATTTCTTGAAACGAAGCTTCTTTAGCGTCTTGGCGATTACCTCGAGCCAGACCTGCATTTAGGAGCTTTTCAAAATCCGCTCTGTTGTCACCTTTAATGACGCAGATTGGGTAGTCGCCGAGAAACGGTATCTCCTTGTGAAGCTGAGATTTCGATTGCAGGACAGGAAAGCTGTTGGAGTATTCGGTGATTTCTAGATCTGTCTGTCTCCGATGCTGCTCTGTGCTCTCAGTATCTCGGTAAATGCGCCATTCATCGCTAGTGAGCTTATGACTGCGCGATATACCCGTGACATCAACATGGTTGACACCAATCAGCAGATCTGACTGAGCTAATTGCCGCCAGTCCAACACTTTTAGCGTACGTTCTTGATTTGCATCAACGAATAACATCCCGACAACGTCTTTGGGACGCAGGGCCAAAAATTCTCTGCTCAGAATGCCGCCCCACGAATGAGTGACGATAACATATGGTGGAAGTAAATTTGCATTTCTGAGAAGTAAATCAAGCTCTTTAGCGATTGTTGATGCCGTTGGCTTCTCAGCGGAACAGTCGCTTCTTCCGTACCCCGATCTCTCGTATTGCAGAACTCGGGTGAGAGAAGTCAATCCACGTTTAACTGCAGCCCAGCCTGTCGTGCTACTTGCCAAACCTGGGATGATGATTATGACCGGTTCGCCGGATTTGCGATCTGGACCGTGAACGCTTAGCCACAATTTGTGACTGCCGATACTGACTCGTCCCGATTTCTCGCCTATATTCCAATCATCAAGTGGACCTGCAAACATACTGGAAGACGTCGATGAACACTCCATAGAGCGACAAGTGAGATAGGCCCGACGAAGCGCTCAGCAGGAGTATTATGTGACCAGAGGTCAGTCGAAGAGATTAGACCCACCTTATATTGGAAATCAGCTCGGGTGAACCTCGGTGCTTATAAATCACGTCTTAGTAGATACTAGAAGAGATTTTCCTTCCGTGTCTCCTTTTCTATATAGCTATTATCTATCTATTAGTTATTAAATACTATTATACTATACCTAAAATTATATATAAATAACTTATTAATTATTATACTATTTAATAGGTTATAAGCCTAGATTTAATATAATCTAGGAACCGCGTAATTTATATAATAAGCTTTTTAATAAGTCTTAGGATAGTCTTAGAAGTATTATTCCCTAGACTATTTATTATTAATAGTATAATAGCTAACTATTATAAAATTTAAAAGCTTAAAGGTAAGGAGAATTATAAGTAATAGGAAGTAGTAGTTTAAAACTATCTTATTATTAATAACCTAGATCTTATTATTAACTTTAAATACCTACCTCTAACTTAGATTAAGCCTATTAAAGGAGGTGTACTACTTATTAATAAATTATAAAATAAATATATTAAAAAGGAAAAGATAGCCTTTACTACTATTTAAATTACTTATATACTAGCTATCTATATTATAATTAAGAAGATTATAATAGCTAAGGATATATAAGTAAAATTAAAGTTATTATATAAGATAGAGTCTTATATAATAAAACGAGTAATCTTTTTTACCTTAATAACCCTTTAATTTAATTAGTTTAAAGACCTCTACGCCTACTTTATTAAGTTTAATAAATATAAGAACTAGTTAAAGTAAATAAAGACTCCTTTATATTAAGATTTTCTAGCCTTAACCTTTAAGAAAGGCCTATTAAAGTATATAAAATAAATAGTTTATACCCTTATTAAGATCTCTTATTCTAGGAAGGAAGATATTAACTTTAAATATATTATTATATTACTTACTAATAGAGATCTAGCTAATAAGGCTAAGGATATTAAGGCTTTTATTAATAATTTTAATAAATAACTAAAATTAGGCTAATATTAAAATAATAGATATTAAGGTAGTAATAGTAAAATATATATTTTTTATAATAATAATTATAATATTAATACCTATTTTTATACTTATTTAGACCTTGTACTAGTAGGATTTACCTTTAAAATAAAGAAGGAGTTAGAAGTATAAAATAACTATTAATAAAATAAGAAAGGTCTTAGTTATTAGTAAAGTAAATAAAATCTTTTAAATAAATAAAAATAAGATAAATTTTATACTACTTACTTTAAGTATAACTTATAATAAAATAAGTCCTATAAAATTATTATTAACTCCGAGGATTAAGAGTATACCTTTTAAGACTACTTTAAGTTTATTAACTATTTACTAGTTTAGAATTATATAGTATTAGGGCCTATTAAGGGTAGACTAATAAAAGTTAAGGGTATTAAGATAATATTAATTCTAGTAGTTATTAATAATAGGTACTAGCCGGAAAAATATAGGATATCCTACGGGATATCCCACGTGGGATAGTATAGGACCGTGGGATAGGATAGATAAATTAGGTCCTAATCCCATATCTTTATAAAGGTATAGGACGGGGATGAGATGGGATTTTTTAGTAGGATAGGATTTTCGTAGGACCTCTTTATAGGATGGGATATTTATAGGATATCTTATAATTACTAAGTAGAGCTTAGTATCTATAAAGAGGAGTATAGAAGGTTATATTAAGTAAATATAATAACTAGAATAATAACTATAAACTTTTTCTAAAGTTAATATTTTATTCTAGCTTATAAGAACTTCTACTATTAATTAAATAAACCTAGTCTATTCTTAGACCTTATAATTCCTTACTACTATTACTTATCCCTCCTATTCTACTTTATAATAATTATAGAGAGTAATAATAGGCTAGTTCTACTAGATAGTATTACTTAAACCCTTATAAATAGTAACTATTAGTCCTACCTCCACTTTTTTAATATACCTATATTATTATTAGTAGACTCTCGCTAACTATAAACTCGCCCTCTTAGCTATAAGAGTAAGTATTAATACTATTTTCTAAGATATATAAAAAGGGCTTATAACCTACTTACTAGATTACCCTTATTATCCTTATCTCTATTACTAATATAACTACTATTAAGATAACCTTCTTTTACTTATATATTACGTAGAATACTATTAGCCCTTTTTACTTAATTAGATATATTAAAGTTAGCTTCTAGATTAAGTCCTACCTATTTAGACTAATTCTACTAATTTTTAGTATAAAGGACTATTATTAAGGTATAGAAAGTAGGAGGTATATAATATATATAGCTTATATAATACCTCTTCGCTATAAAGAAGTATTATTTATATATAATAGCTCCTATTATAGCGGTAAGGATATTACGCGTTATATAGGTAACTAATAGGTATTAGGGCTCTAAAGCCTTCTACTACTTAAGAATAGACCCTTATTTTAGATAAGTAAAAGGGGTTATAAGAATATTAAAAAATTAGTAATAATAATAATAATAATTAGAAACCTTACTATAAGCCTTATACTATTATAGCTAGTCCTTTATATTATTATTTAAATCCTCTATTAGAGCTTCTAAGACGTTATTAAGGTTAAAACTAGTATAACCCTTTACTAGTATAGCCCTCTAATCTTAGCTATTTACTTTATAATTTTAGTAGTTCTAAAATATTCTTCTAAGTACTTACTAGTAGACTTCTATCTATAGCTATTAACTAGTTTTAATAACCTAATTCCTACCTTTAAATATTATATCCCTATAGCTTAGATAAAGAAGTACTACTTAGTTATAAAGAAATCCTAAACCTAACTATATTTAGTTATAATATATAGAAAGCTTTTAGTAAGCTACTTTAAGGGCCCTAAGAAGCTTAACTTTCTATAAAACCCGCTTATACCTTAGTTACCTTAATTCTATTTCTATATAATTAAAGAGCCTATTATAGATAGTAAAAATATTATATATTATAGCCTCCTTCCCTCTACTTATTAATAATATAAATATCTAAAAAGGCCTAATAAGTTAAATTAAATATCTAACTTATAACTATTTATTATTAATAAGCTTAAGGAAGCCTTCTAGTTTCTTATTAAAGTAGTATTCTAAATCTTTATAAAGTAGATATACTTATTTTAGTATATAAAAAGTTAAGTCCTAGCGCGTTTTAATATCCTAAAAAAGCTTAAGAGGGCGTTTCTACTTATACCTCTCTTTAGTAGTAGGTATATTATTATTTAGGACTACTATTATACTATCCTTCTATAACTACTCTTTTTATATATTAAAAAAGGGCTCCTTTTATTAACTACTTATATTAATAAATACTATAGTCTTTTATACCTTTAATTAATTAGTTAGAAGATAACTAAAATAATAACTATAAATATCTTACCTTAACTAGAGTTATTAGTAGGTCCTTCTTTACTACTTAAACTTCTTACTACTTATTATTATTAACCTAGTTCCTTTAAAATTCTTTATTAGTTAGATTAATATAAACTTTTCTAAGTAGCTCTTTTAATACTAATTAAATAATATATACTATATATAGAAGGTATATTAAAGAATACTTAGGATTATCTTCTCCTTTATTAATAAAATTATTAAAAGGGCTTATAGGAAGGGAGTTAATAAGTCTATTATATAGTAAAGTATTATTACTTATATTATTAGTAGTAAGGATAAGAAGTTAATCTTTGATTTTATACTACCTAATAATTAGATTTATAACTATTATAAGTTATAAGCTATTATACTAACCTTTAAGATACTTAAAGCCTATAAGTTTCTTATATTATATCTAATTATTATTAATAAAGAAAGTTATAATTATTATATATAACTAGTAATTTAAGGCTAACTAATAATTAAGTAATAGGGAGACTTTAGTACTATTAATAGGTAAGTTTAATAGAAGACCCTATTTAATCTCCTTAACCTTTATTATTAAGTAGTTCTTAATTATAAATACTAAGTCTATTTAGAGAGTAGGATTAAGGTAGTAAAAGAGTTATAATATCTTAGGGTTATTAGTAATACTAAATAGTATACTTATAACTATAATTTAATATTAAAATTACTTAGGGAAGTCTCTATATATAAGTTTCTACCTACCTAATACTAATCTTATATCCTTACTTTTATTCCTCTAGGGTAGATAATAGTATATTAGTTCTAGTTATTATTCTACCTATTAAAGCCTAGGGAAATATAATACTAATATACCTTATCTTAGTAACTATTAATAATTAATATTTATTATAAAGTACTAAGGCCTAATTTCTTAATATATCCTTTAGATAATAGGTAGATACCTATACTATTAGTACTATAGCTTATAGAAGGGTAAATAATAACCTTATAATAATAGTAGTATATAAGCTATAGAGCTCTACTAGAGATAAGGGTATATTTATAAAAATATTCCTATCTCTTAGACTTCTTTATTAAACCCTAATAGATATTATAGTAATTATAACTAGATTTTATTTTATTTTTAATAGCTTATACTATCTTTACCTACTAATCTAGCTACTTATCCTTCTACTTATATTAAAAGATATAGTAGGGTTTATTTTTACCCTTAGCTACTAGATTAGTAGTTAAAGTATTTATAGAAGTTCTAATTATAGAAGAGGATAGAGTATTACTACTTAGAGAGAAGGATAATATAATAAAGCTAATATTTTTAGTATATTATTAGGTTTAAGAATTTAGGTTAGGATTTATAAGCTCTTATTATACTATAGTATCTATATCTACCTTTTTACTACTAGTCTTAATAATAGTAAAGTATAATTTAATTAGAGGCTTAAAAGGAGTATAATTAGCTACGCTTTAACCTTTTTAGTTATTATTCTAGTTACTACCTTAGCTAGTTAAATACTATAATCCCTACTCCTAGATTAGTAGGTAGATTAAGGTTTTAGTATATTTTATAGCTAATATTAATCTCCTAAAATCCCTTATACTCTTTCTCACTTTTATATTTAATATATAATATATTCCCTATATTTTCTATTAATAGCCGTGCTACTATTTTTAATCAAGTATCTACTAGTAGTATATCTATAGACTTTAATAGTATAGTCTCTAATATTAAATATCTACTAAATAATTTACTTAATCTACTATTAGATAGGCGAACCCTATTAAAACGTTAGCGACCTTAAAAGATAGTAGGTAGTAAGAAAGCTATTAGAAGAAGGATAAGAGGGAATTAAAGGAGATAACTAATTATAATATAGTAATAGAAACCTAGATATATATTAGGAATATAGATAGGGTTAATTATAACTAACGTAGTATTATAGTATAGGTATTACTAGAAATTCGTCGTTTATAAAAAATAATAGACCTAGTAATACCGCGTTTATTATTTAGTCGTCTAGTAAGAGAAGTTATTATAAACCTTTTATAGAAGGCTATATATTTAATATAAATATAAGCCTCCGTTTTAAGTATACTTTAGGAAGCTATAGAGGCTAAGGTTATTAATAATCTTAGTAGTATTTTATATTATATTATAGACTCTTAATATAATAGATACTAATAAATTATTAGTAGCCTAATTATATATATTCTATATAAAGAGAGTTATTATATAGGTAAAGGATATAAACTTATTTAAAAAGTTATAGAATTATATAAGTCTTTAAATAGTATAAAGTTTAACTTCCTTAAATAGTACTTATATTATATTATAATTACCTTTTACTATTTTAAGTACTATTAATAACTAGAATAATAACTAGTAATGTAAAAACTATAAGCGCGGAACTTATTTATAATTATTAATAATAATAATAAGAAGACTAATTATAAAGACCCTAAAGAATATATTAAAGAGAAGAAGATAGACCTTAGAGAATATATTATAGAGAAGAAGATAGACCTTAGAGAATATATTATAGAGAAAAAGAATAAAGGGGTATAAGAGTATAACTAGATTTAATAGTTAGAGGTCTATTATTAGTATAAAGACTAACCTAGATAAGGTTAAAGATAAATCCTATTACTAGATTATAGTAATAAACTATTAATTAAAAGTATAATATAAGGAGAATCTTTAATTTATTATATTTATAAATCATAGCTATTTATATAGGGAAATAGGTTATATCTTATAGTAGGAGGTATAATTTATTAATAAAAGGCGCGAGGTAGCTAAACTCCTAAGGTATCTATTTAAAACCCTAAATAATTAGAAGATATACCTATATAGTATTAGCTATATCTATATTAGGCTTAAAACTATTAGCTACTAGATTATAATTATTAGGCTACTATAAAGTAGGTCTAGGGAGATTAACTAAGCGCGTATTATTTATAATATTAAAATACTAGTCTTAAAGATAGCTAGTTATATTATATTAAATAGCCTTTTCTCTATAACTAAAGTATATATATAGTAGAGGGAGGGGCTTATTATAAATCTAATTATTCTACCTAGGTTAATAATATATATAATAATAACTAGAATAATAACTAGAATTATAGAATTAATATACCTTAATAAGTAGTAGATATAAGCTACTAGTATAATAGTTAGGGTAATATCCTAGGTTTAAGTATTAATTTAAGTAGTCTAACTTATATAATAAGCTATATATTAACTTATACTAAACTAGTTAAGTATAAATAAATAAACTTATTTTAAAGTTTATTATATATTCCTATTATAATTAGCTAGACTTTTATAAGATCTATTAATTTATAGGCTAATACTAGGTAATACTATATTTCCTCTAATTATAAAGCGCGTCCCGCTTACGCGTAGCTTAGGAAATTAGATTTATATAAATAGTATATAGTTTAAAGAGGGAATTAGCTTTATATAAATTACCTAACTTAGCCTCTTTATTATTAATATCTTCTTATACTAAGTCCCTACTATTATTATTAATATGAATAATAGTATATATAATAAGCTATATATTATAATACTTTATTACTACTTTAATATAAATTCTTATAGTAATCCTTTAAGAATATTAAATAACTAGAATAATAATTATAATTAAGAGAATCTTACCTCTAATCTATAATAAATTATTAAAGATAAGTAAGCTATCCTTCCTTTTCTTATATAAACTTATTAAGATAAAGTAGGGACTTCTTATACTTCCTAATAGTATAACTAATAGTTATAATAAACCGGAGGGTAAAGGGGTAGGTGACCCTAGTAAAAGAAGGGAATAAGATGGCATGGAGGATACGGGATAGGACAGCATGTAGTATCTAGAGATCTAGAAACGTGATGGTAAATGGGGTAGGGGAGGAGGTTTTCTTCCGTGGATCACGGTTTCCTCTAGTAAGCTAGATATAGACCGCCCTTATTAGCTCTAAGTAGCTAGATAGTAGAGTATGAAATACAAATATAAATACAAATAGTTATAATATTAGCCTTCTTTACTAATTCTACTACCTTTTTACTTAATATAAAAGACTTTATATATATTTATAAACGCTTTATATATATATTCTTACTTAATTCTTTAACTACCTTATACTTTACTTAAAGACCTAGGCGGTAACCCCTTATACTATATATTAAGCCTTATATAGCACTAATATTATTACTATTATAGGTATAAAGGCGCCGGAGGAGGGTTTTATTAAAGTCTTCTTCTTTATTTTTAATATTTATAATAGTTAGTAGGATATTATATAAGTTTTAAAAGAGCCTTTATATTATAATCTACTAAATTAAACTCTACTACCTACTCTACTTTTACCGCCTTATATTTACCTTCCTATATTATTAATTCTAGCTATTATTATAGTTATTAATAATAAGATATATATACCGCGTACTATTATATTATAAATTATTAATACTTAAATAGATTTTAATAATATATAAAGGAAGTATTAGGTAGAGATAGGAATTAAGGGATTTATTTTAATTATTAAATATACTAGTCCTAATTAGGTTATGATAGTCCTACTACTTCTTCTTAGTATTAGTACTTAATACTAGTAGTAAATATTATAAATATTAATTCTTTAAGTAATTATAATTATTATTAACTATAGATTTTCCTAATAATATATTATATACTACTATTAATAGAGGCGTATCTCTATAAGCTTAAATAGTATTAAAGGGAGGGGTATTATATATAATAGTAGAATTTAAGTTCCTAGCCCTATATTTACTAGTAGAGGCCTCCTGCTACTAGTAGTAAATCTTTATAAATATTAATTCTATAGATATTATAACTATAATAATAACTATATTATATTATAGGATTCTATAATAATATAATATATAATAATATAAATTTATAAATTAATTATAATCTTCTCTAGTATTAATTAGATAAGTATAGTAAATAATAGAGTAGTTTTAAGTAGAGAATAGTAAGAAATTTAAGTATTTACTTAAAATAATAATAGCTATAAATATCTTATTTAAAAGACTTAACTATCTAACTTATAACCTCCTCTAATATTATATATATATAACTCTAGAACTCTAGGAGTATATTACGTCGGCAAGATCTTAACTCGCCCCTAGGCCCTTGGCAAAGGCCTTATGCCCGCAGGCTCGGAGCCGGCCCCGGGGGCCCCAGGCCAGCCCCGGGCCTGTCGCAGCGTGTCGCAAGGTGTTACGACCCGTTCGCCTTCTGTCTAGATAGCTCTGGGTCTGGGTGGATCTCGTAGAGAGGAGTGTTAAGGACTAAGGTGAATAGGCTTCGTATTAAACTAGTCTAGTATAGGTATAGTATTATATTTAGTATCTAGGAGATAGTCTAGTTAATAATATAAGTTAAGCACGAAGCTCCTATCTAGATAAGAAAGCACGCTCTTTATATAGATATAAGAAACCCTACTAAGAGGTGTGGTTTATATAGATCTATCTCTATACCTATCTAATCTATAAGTAGATCTAGTAGTTCTTTTATCTAATCTATATATTTATAACGAGAAGTACTCCCGCTAAGCGTAATATAAGAACTACTTAGTTCGCTTATAATATTAGGTTCCCCTCCATTAGTTTTTATCTTAAAAGCTTTTAATTCTAATTATGCCGCCTGATAGATATTATCTTCCTTTATTATATTATTATTATTAGTTAGTCGATTCTATTAAAGCTCTTATACCCGCGATACGTGTTTATAAGAACTATTTAAAAGTTAATTATCCCGAGAAGTATAAGGTTAGTAGTTCTTCGGACCGCTATATTAAGTACGCCCGTCTTAGGTATACCTATAACCTTACTCCTTTTTCTCCTGTAAAGTAGGCTCGTATTAAATAGTAGCGTATATTAAAAGCTATAGAGGCTAAAGAGGCTCTAGCTCGCTTTACTCGTCTTTAAGCTGAGGTGGAGGTACTAGAAAGAAAGAAATTAGAAATAGTAGAAGGGGAGCTCAGGAATATTAAGGAGTTAGAGTAGGAGGAGCGGATAGTCGCTCTTAATCCTAACGACTTCCTCTTTAACGTTTCTTCTAAGCAGGTTAAAATCCCGGCGGATTTTAACTAGGGTGGTCTTGTCGATGCTAGTGGAATTATTATAGTAGGCTCTAGTAGTTTATAAGGTTCTTAATAGGTTCCCAGGTATTTTCTAAGTCTTTATACCCTTTCCACTTTACTAAATAGTCCTAACCTTTCTATACTAGTACCTTTTTAACTTTAAACTCGTTTTCTTCTTCTATTTTATAATAGAAGGTTTCTTATAAGGGTATATTAGGGTCTACTAGTTCTAATATAAAGATAGAGAATACTAGATATACTTTAGCGTCTAGTAGAAGCTATAGTTTATAATTAATAGGTCCTCTCTCCTAGATAACTAAAAATAGTCCGACCTTAACGTGGTCTAGTTTCTTACTTAGTCTTATACCTTTTAGATTTTTTATAAGGAGGTATACTTTATCCCCCTTTTTTAACTAAGGTCCATTTTTTCTTTTCTTATTAACTAACTTCTTTATAGAAGTGTTAACCTAGCTAATTTTTTACTATATATCCTTATATAGGCTTTTTATATTAGATATTAGTACTAAGGCCTTCTTAGCGTCTAGCCCTTATCTAGGGTCTAAGAATAAGTTTACATATCTTCCATAGTTTATAAAGAATGGTAATAGCCTTATAGTATCTAATCTTTTATTATTATATACTAATTATACTATTAGGAGTAACGCGACCTAATTATTTTATCTTTTATTAACGTAGTATCTAAGGTATACTTCTATTATTTAGTTAGTCCGTTCTATTTATCCGTCCGTCTATAAATAATATACTATTAATATTTATAGTTTAATTCTAATTAACGCGATTAAAGTCTTCTAATAGTTTAAGGTAAAGAGCTTATCTCTATCTAAAGTAATTAATTCCGGTATATTATAATCTCTAATAAGTCTATCTAATAAGATAAAACTAAGCTAACTAGCGTTATAGGTTTCTTTATATAGTATTATAATTATATACTTAGTGAGTTTATTTATAATAACTATTATTAAGTTATACTTATTATTAGTTACTAGGTTAACTAACGGTAGTAATTTAATAATAAAGTCTATTATAACATCCTTTTATAATATATCTAGAACTTTAGTAAACTAAATTTATCCGTACTTAGTATATCTTATAGACTTGTTCTACTAGTAATATATATATTCCTTAATATACTATTTAATTAACGCTCGTAAGTTTAATATAGTATATAGTCTTTAAATAAGTTCTAAAGTTTTAAATACTCCTAGGTGTCCTAGTAAAGGATTATTATAGTAATCTCTAATTACCCCTTTAACCGCCTTTAGTAGTAAGTATAACTTCTATTTATATAATAATAGGTCTTAGTTAGGCTACTATCTCCTTAGCTTACTAGCTAGGTTATTATTAATATATACTTCCTTTAGGTTTAGAACTGCATGTATTATAATATGTATAGTCGTTACTAGACTTCTTATTAGTACTAATAATCCATCTTTCTCTTATTTAAGAATAGGTTAATTTATAATATCTTTTATTTATATATAGTTAGACTATCTACTTAAAGCGTCTACTCGTCTATTATCTTTACCTAGGGTATACTAAATCTTAAACTTATATTATCCGAGGAGCTTAGACTATTAAACTTATCATTAATTTAACTCTTTAATTATTATAAAACTAACTAGGTTCTTATAATTAGTAAAGATAGTAAGTTTAAAATAACTTTTAGTATAAACTCTCTAATATTATAAAGAATAGATAATAGCTAAAAGCTCTTTATTATATATATTATGATTCTGTTCTACTACCGTTATTTTACGTAAGTAGTATACTACTAGGTACTATTTACTATCCTTTTACTAATATAGGTAAGCCCCTATTATAAGGTCCGAAGCATCTATCTTAATATATACTAGTTCTCCGTTATAAAATATATAGAGTATAAGTAGATCTATATAGGCTTACTTAAGCTTAGTAAATACTTTTTTCTAGTTAGTATCCTATTAGAATCCCGTTTCTTTCTTAGTGATTTCTATAAGCGGTAAAGCCTTCTTAGAGTAGCCTTCTATAAAACGTCTATTAAAGTTAGCGAATCCTAAGAATTCTTATACTAATTTAATATTATATAGTATAGGCTAGTCTTATATAGCCTGAATCTTTTTAGGGCTTATATAAACTCCTTTAATTATTATTATAAACCCTAAGAACTTAACTAAGGTCTTATAAAACTTACACTTTTCTGGTTTAAGGAGGAGCCTAGCCCTAGATAGATATATTAATATATTCTATATATAAGGGACGTGTTCCTCTATTAACTTAGAGTAGATTAATATATTATTAAGGTACGTAATAGCTAAATAGTCTAATTATACCCGTATAATATTATTAACTAGCGCCTAGCAGGTTACTAGTACGTTAGTAAGGCTAAACGGTATAACTAGGTACTTGTAATATCTATATCGAGTCTTAAATACTATCTTCTATTTATTACCTTCCTTTATTTAAATAAGATTATACGCTCCTCGTAAGTCTAACTTTATAAAGACTTTTACTTTAGCTAGCCGATCCTATAACTTACTAATATTAGGTAGCGGGTAATAATTCTTAATTATTATATTATTTAACTTTCGATAGTCGATATATAGTTATAAGGATCCGTCCTTCTTCTTTATAAAGAGTATTAGATATCCTGCTAGTAATTTAGATTCTTAAATAAATCCCTTTTTTAGGTTCTTATCTAAGTACCCGCGTAGTACTAAGAGTTCCTTTTTAGATAACGTATAAATAGGTTTAAATATTAGTACCTTCCCTAATTTAAGTTTGATCTTATAATCCTAAGGTTAGTGTTTAAGTAGAGCTTTCGCTATTATCTCTTTTATAAAGAGGCGTTTCTATCTTTAATACTCTTATAAGATATTAGGAGTACTATTAATTACTCTAAGAACTCTAATTTTTTAGCCCTACTAACCTTCGCTAGTACCTATTAAGTCGGATCCTTTTCTTTTAAGGCTATCCTTATTTAAAATAGAGGTAATATATACCTTAACCTCTTAGTTCGATTTCTTATCTACCGTTATCTACTATCAGCGTGTAGGGTAGAATCTAGCGATATTACTAGTTCACTTAAACTTAAGTACTTTTCTTCTCTAGTTAATTACTAGGTTATACTTCTTTAACTAAGGCATGCCTAAAATAATATAATAAGTAGCTATCCTAATAATATTAAAGGATATTTCCTTATAGTAGCGCTGAATTATAAATAGTAGCGAGGTTATTTCCTTATTTATACTTCCTATTAATAGTTTTAACCCGTCGGCTATTTATAGATTATATAGTAACTTCTTCCTTCACGTTAGTAGGCCTACTAACCGTACTAGTACTTTAGAGATAAAGTTTCTAGATACTCTAGAATCTATTATTATTATAGTTCTTTAACTATTTATTCTAGCCGGTATATTTATATATATTATATACTCCGTTAAGTATAACTAACGTATTTTAGGGGTTAGGATATTAATCTCCTTATACTTCCCCTTAGTATAAGGGATTACTCTTTTCCTAAGATAGGTAGAAATCCGGTAGTTCTCTTTATATATATATATTTTCTATAATTATCGTAGAAATAAGTATACTAATCTATTAAATAGTACTCTGATATATACTCGCTATACTTAAGGTATTTATAAAGACTATTATACTATCTCTAGTTATAGTTTAGAAACTATTTCCTTAATCTCTTAGTTACTAAGTACTAGTAATAACCTATATTATAATAACTTAACTAAATCTTTCCACACGTGCGTACTCTAATTACTTTACCTAAGTTTATCTTTACTTAGTAATAAATTATATATATTTTATTAGTATAGGCTAACTAATATATTACTCTATACTATAAATACGCTAAGTTATTTCTAAACTCCTTCTAAAGAAGTCCTCCTAATACTTTTTCTTAATAGAACTCCACTTATTCCTCGAGTTTTATCTATAGATCTTTTAATATAGAAGCTCGAGATACTACGCTATTTTCCTTCCCCTTTTATATATTTTTACACCTCCTAGAAGTATAGCTAAGGTTTTCCCAGTCGGAATTATCCTCGCTTTCTCGGCTTTATTCAGGTTTTCCCTTCTAAACCTAATTATTATTACTATTATTATTAGAACCTAGCTCCTTAAGTTATTTATAAATATCCGCGAGCCTTTATTTAATCTTTACGATATTTTATTATTTCTTAGCTATTTCTTCGCGTAATTCTTCTTCTCTAGTCTAAAGTTCTTTACTAATAGGCGGATTAATAAAGGCTAGTAAATTATCTATAATTACGTCTAGCTCGGTATTATTATACTCCGCTTCTTATTAATCCGTTAGAGGTTTAGTCTTCCTAACTAGAACTCTCTCTAATATATTTAACTAAGGTCATTTTACTATATTTTTTAACCTATAGTCCTTAGTAATATAGCCCGGTTTACTATAGCTATAGTAACTTATTACTTTCTTTCCCTTATACTATTTCTTACCTCCGAACGTTTTCTTCTTCTACGTGAAGTCTAATTCTATTAGCATTAGTCTATAAGGATCGCGTAGGGCTCGTTTCTTCCCGTGACTTCCTCCCGAATAGAATCTATTATAACTAAGTCTAGAAACTCTACCATTATAGCGTAGTTCTATTATTAACTTATAGATTTAATTATCGATTCTTATCGAGTTCCTAATAAGCGAATTAAGATTATCACTCTAGGCTTTATCTTATATAAGCTCCTTCTTTACTTAGGGTTTTAATCTATATTAATATATTACTATTAGTACGTTATTATCCTAGTTAGTTCTTATAAAGTACTATTAAAACTATGTTATATACTTAGATACTAACTTCTTCTATATTAAATACTAGATAACTCTCGTTATTATACTTACTTTATTAGAAGGTCTAAATATTTATCTTATCTCTTCTTAGAAAAGCGCTAAGCTTTCTATCTATAACTTAATAGAGATATTATTATTATTATCGGGATCTTCTATATATTATTTAAGAAATAGGGCGGACTACCGCTAGGCCCGTCCTCTTATATAAGTTATTATAAATAGCGGTTATTTCTTTAGTCTAATAGCGTCCTTATTAAAAGAGAAGTATAGCTATATTTATACTAACCACTCTTTAAGCTTATCTCGGTCGCTATAATATAAGTCTAGTTTAGTAATCTTAATACCTTCTTTAACTTCTACTATTATTAACTATCGTAGACCACGTTTACTTAGGGTAAGGTCCCTTTATCCTAAGGTACTTATCTTGAGGGTACTTAAAGTATTACGACCCGTTCGCCTTCTATCTAGATAGCTCTAGGTCTAGGTAGATCTCGTAGAGAGGAGTATTAAGGACTAAGGTGAATAGGCTTTATACTAAACTAGTCTAGTATAGGTATAGTATTATATTTAGTATCTAGGAGATAGTCTAGTTAATAATATAAGTTAAGCACGAAGCTCCTATCTAGATAGGAAAGTACGCTCTCTATATAGATATAGGAAACCCTACTAAGAGGTATAGTTTATATAGATCTATCTCTATACCTATCTAATCTATAAGTGGATCCAGTAGTTCTTTTATCTAATCCACATGTCTATGACGAGAAGTGCTCCCGCCAAGCGTAACATAAGAACTGCTTAGTTCGCTTGTAACACAAGGCCTCGGGGCCTCTCCGGGCTCCAAGGGTAGCGTCACGTGACTGCTGACTAAGCAATTTTTCCAAAATCTACTAGTTCGTAAGTTCTAGGAAGTCACGTGACTGCTTACTAAGCGAAACCATGTCACGTGATTGTCTACTAAGTAGAACTTCAAAAGTTTTGATGTTCCATGATCGACGGGGGACTCGGGTAGCGTACCCCGGAGCCACCCCCAACGCCACCCTAAAAGCGACCCTGGAATCAATCGATTCAGCCGATTTCTACACGAGGGTATTGCGCCAGGGTAGGCCTCAATCGGGGGCGACAGCGTGGTAGCCATGTCAACTCTGGGTGTTGATGATAATGCGACAGCGTTGGTTGTGGGAACCGTGACGCTATTACCTAGTGCTTGGAAGCCTAGCCGTGGGGTGGCGCGACGCCATTGCCTAGCGCCCGGAAGCCTAATCTTGGGGTAGCGCGACGCTATTACCTAGTACCCGGTAGCCTAATCTTGGGGCGGCCCCGGGCGGACTCGTGTCTACCCCTGCGGCCCTAGGGCAAGCTTTCTCAAACCACGGCCCTTGGGGCCCGGGGCGGCCCGGGGCCGGCCCTGGGTACCCCTCCGGGTTTTTAGAAATTGCCGACGTAGTCTTATATTATATATACTATATCCTTATTATATAGTTATTTATTTTATTTTATAGTAATTTAAGTATATCTACCCTTTTATAATTAATAGTATAGCTTAAACTAATAAGATAGTATTTATATATTTCTAACCTTATTAGATATAATTAATTACTTCTAATAAAGGTATTTAATCTATAATAGCTAATATAGTAGTATAGAAAGCTTGTAAGACTATAGGTAGTAAAGGTAGTAAGAAGGCTATAAGTCCTAAGTCTAGTACTACTAAAGGTCTTCTAGGTTTAAGTACTTAGAAGAAGCCTAGATAGAAGCCTAGTAGTATATCTTTATAGCTATTATTCTACTTATTACTCCTAGCTAATAAAGTATATAAGCTATCGCTCTTTATAAGATCTACCGCTACTAGAAAACTTCTAATCTCTTTATTTTAAAACTCCCTTTTTATAGACTTATTCGCGAGATTACCCTTAATTTATATATAGGTACTAGATTCTAGACTAAGGTACTAGAGGGCTTATAAGAAGCTTTAAAAGTATTCTTAGTAAATATATTAGAAAGTAAGTTATCTATTTATTTTTAATATAGTTAATATTAATAATTATAGTAGTATTAAACCTATATACTATATACGTGAAGTATATTATATTAATAATAAAGGATATTTAGCTATATATATAGATTATAAACCCTTATAATTATAGAGTATACGCTCTAATATAGAGTATAAGGCCTAAACTCCCTAATAATTAATAAACTTTAAAATTATAATAATAGGCTTTATTCTCTATTTATAATAGCTTAATAATAAATATATTATTTATAATATATTATTTCTAGTTATTATTCTAGTTATTATATTTACTTAATATAACCTTTTATACTCCTCTCTCTAGATATTAAGCTCCTCTTAGTAATTATAAGATATCCTATAAATATCCTATCCTAAAAGAAGGTCTTATAAATAACCTATCCTATAGGATTATCCTATAAAAACCTATACTATCTTATAACGGGATAGGACTAATATCGTTAATCTTATACTATACTACAGGATAGCTAGGGAGACTAATATCCTATACTATCCTATATCTTTCTAGCTAGTAATAATAGGGTTAATAATCTTTTATTAACTAATATTTATCATATCTCTATTTATTACAGTCCTACTACTTTACTACTTGTAGGAGCCTTCCGCGGCCTAGCTATACTAGGCCTAGCGCTTTAGCTTTCTCTTTTCTATCTCTACCGGCTGTTCTTAATCTAATCCGTTTAGCGTAACGAATGAATCCTTATAACGGATGATTTCTTATAGTCCCGGTTATAGCGTCCGTGACGGAGAGGGTATATATATAAAGGGAGGTGATAGAACTAGTACTTACCTACTAGTCTATTAGTACTAGGTACTACTAGGTAAGGAGGCTAGCGGCCTTAGCGTACTTATAAACTATTAGGTAGGAAGGCTAATATCCATTCCTAGACCTTACTATACCCCTAGATATTACTAAGAAGTTAGGCATATTAGTTAGTAATTAAGAAAATCTATATTAAGTTAAATAAGATATTATCTAGTATATAATAGCCCTACCTAAGGTTAGTATACTTAATTTTAATAGTTAAGCCTAGGAAGCGGCGTTTAACCTAAACTAAGAGGAAATAAGGGTAGAAGTAAAAAAGTAATTATAAATTCTCTAAGAGTTTAAAATTTATAAATTAAAGAAGGTAAATTTATAAATAAGATTATAAGATAGTTATAAAGATTTTACCTTTTATAATCCTCTTAATTATCTTAAAATAAATTATAAGGTACCTCTACTTAAGGTACTAAGAGAGGACTAAGACCTAAGATATTCCTAAGAATATATTATATCTAATTTAAACTAGTAGATAGGTATAAATTACACTAGCCTTTTAAACCTTTTTAAGATAGTCTATAAAATAGCGGATAATATCCGCTATAACTTAGAATATAGACCTAGGTAACTACTAGATATAGATTAGGATACTTATCTTAAGGAGAACTTATAGCCTATATTACTAATAATATTAGAGGTATTATTAGCTCCTCTATTAGATTAGGAAATCCTAGTAGCGGACCCTAAGAATAGGCCTAATAGTATATCCTTACCTTATATAATTAAATAACCCTATTTAGTAGCTTCTAAGAGAGCCCTTAAGCCTATTAGTAAAGTTACTTTTAAAGATATTAATATTAGCTACTATATAGCTAGGACCCTTTATATAGGGGAGAATAGGAGGGTAAATTTTTTAGGGAAACTAGGTAAAAGAGTTATTCCTTCTAAGTATCTAGACTAGCTACTAGTTAATAAATTCCTTATACTAGTTTTTTTAAACATAGACTACGTCGTCTTAAAGGAGGAGTTTATAGGCTATTATAGAAGCTTTACTATTCTACCTAATTATTAGGTATTCTAGGTAATCTATTCTAACTTATTTGAATAGAGAGACTTCTACTAACTAAGCCTTAATTCTAATAGATATCTACCTATTAACTTTATCCTTATAAGGGCCCTAGTAATAGCCCTAGATAATAAGGAGGTAAGACGTTTCCGTATATTTTAAGGTCGCTAACTATATAGTAATATAAGGGAAAGACTAGGCCTAACTAATAAATATTTACTACATAACTAAACTTAGATAGTTAATAAATAATACCCTAATTACGTAGCTAGTAGTAATAAAATATTACCGTAGTACCTTAGGGATAATTGTCCTAAAATCATCTATCTACTAGAGGATTAGAATATCCTAGGGAAACTACTACCTAGCGATATAAAGGAGAAAAATAGTTAGATACTAAAGTCCTTTATAACTATAAAATCCGTGATTATAAAGAAGTCTAAAAAGCTAGTAAGATCTAGGAGAGCTACTCTACTACTAGTAGCTACTCTAATACCCCCGCTATAAAATAGTACTCCTCTAGGAGTTATAGGATAGCCTAGCCCCGCTTCCTTATAATAACTAATTCTAACCTAGCTAGCCTAGAAAGGTCTTAAGAACCTAAGGTTAGGATTACTATTAATAATACTAATAACTAAAGTAGAAGAATTAAGGGAATCTAATAAGAAATAATAATAGTAGAATATATAGCTACTAATAAATAGAAACGCTATAGTAGTAGAGCTAATAAGGTATTTAAGTGTATATAACTAATCTATTATAGATATAGTAATAATAATTAATAGTACTAGGGATATTAGGTTAATAAAAAACGTTAATAAGATACTTAATATCTCTAATAACGCGTTATAGCGCCTTATATTATACTACTTATATCTAGAGGATATTATTATAAAGTATAATAATAGTTAGTTAATAAAGTAGTTAGCTAATCCTAAAAAAAATTATAGAGGCTAACTTAGTTAATTTAATAACTTAATATACTTAGGACGAGCTTATTTTCTATAAGGGGTAGATATTATAGCTATAGTAATATCAGGTAAGTATAACCGACCTAGATAGCTATATTTAGCCTTAGACCTAAGGATATAAGGAATATAAGCCTTTAAAACCTACTTATTTACATAGGCTCTAGCTAGTAATATAATAGATAGGGATATTTTATAAATATACCCTTATCTTTAGTAGAGCTTTATAGCTTATATACTACTATTATTATAAGGTTATTATTTACCCTTTTATAAGTTATAATATTAATAGTATAAGTATCTACCTATTATTTCAAGGATATATTAAGAAATTAGGTCTTAATACTTTATAATAAATATTAATTATTAATAGTTATTAAGATAAGGTATATTAATATTATATTTTCTTAAGCTTTAATAGGTAGAATAATAATTAAAACTAATATACTACTATCTATTCTAAAGGATTAAGGGTAAGGATATAAGATTAGTATTAAGTAGGTAGAAACTTATATATAAAGACTTCCTTAAGTAATTCTAATATTAGATTATAGTTATAAGTATATTATTTAGTATTATTAATAACTTTAAGATATTATAACTCTTTTACTACCTTAACCCTACTCTTTAAATAGACTTAGTATTTATAATTAAGAACTACTTAATAATAAAGGTTAAAGAGATTAAATAAAGTCTTCTATTAAACTTACCTACTAATAGTATTAAAGTCTCCTTATTACTTAATTATTAGTTAACTTTAAATTATTAATTATATATAATAATTATAGCTTTTTTATTAATAAGAATTAGATATAGTATAAGAAATTTATAAGCTTTAAGTATCTTAAAGGTTAATATAATAGCTTATAACTTATAATAGTTATAAATCTAATTATTAAATAGTATAAAATCAAAGATTAAGTTCTTACCTTTATTATTAATAATATAAGTAATAATACTTTATTATATAATAGACTTATTAACTCTCTTTTTATAAGCCCTTTTAATAATTTTATTAATTAAGGAGAAGATAATCTTAAGTATACTCTAATATACCTTCTATATATAGTATATATTATCTAATTAGTATTAAAAGAGCTACTTAGAAAAGTTTATATTAATCTAACTAATAAAGAATTTTAGAGGAACTAGGTTAATAATAATAAGTAGTAAGAAGTTTAAGTAGTAAAGAAGGGCCTATTAATAACCTTAATTAAGGTAAGACCTTTATAATTATTATTCTAGTTATCTTTAATTATTTAATTAAAGGTATAAAAGATTATAATATTTATTAAAATAAGTAATTAGTAAAAGGAGCCCTTTTTTAAAATATAAAAAGAGTAGTTATAAAAGGATAGTATAATAGTAGTCCTAGATAATAATATACCTACTATTAAAGAGAGGTATAAGTAGAGGTACCCTCTTAAGCTTTTTTAAGATATTAAAATATACTAGGACTTAACTTTTTATATACTAAAATAAGTATATCTACTTTATAAAGATTTAGAATATTACTTTAATAAGAAATTAAGAAGCTTTCTTAAGCTTACTAATAATAAGTAGTTATAATTTAGATACCTAATTTAACTTACTAAACCTTTTTATATATTTATATTATTAATAAGTAGAGGGAAGGAGGTTATAATATATAATATTTTTACTATTTATAATAGGTTCTTTAATTATATAAAAATAGAATTTAAGTAACTAAGGTATAAGCGGATTTTATAGAAAGTTAAATATTTTAAAGCCCTTAAAGCGGCTTATTAGAAGCTTTCTATATATTATAACTAGATATAATTAGGTTTAAGATTTCTTTATAATTAAGTAGTACTTCTTTATCTAAGTTATAGGGATATAATATTTAAGGGTAGGAATTAGGTTATTTATATTTATATCTTATACTCTACTATCTAGCTACTTAGATTTAATAAGGGCGATTTATATCTAGCTTACTAAAGGAAACTATAATCTATAAAAGAAAACCTTATCTCCTACCTTATTTACTATTATACTTCTAGAACTCTAGATATTATATACTACCTTATCTTATACTCTTTATACTATCTTATCTCTTCTTTTATTAAAGTTACTTACCCTTCTACCTTCTAATTAGAGCTTATCTACCCTTATATAGCCCCCCTAAGTTATTCCCTTATTAATATAAACTAGCTAAGTATACCTTATTAAATAACTTACTTAGTTACTACCTTTAACCCCTTTAAGGTTAATACTATTTAGTAGAAGTTATTTAACCCCGCCCTTTAAAGTATCTACCTCCTCCTTTTTATATAATTAGGGTAGAATATAAGTATATACTTAATATCTTAATACCTCTATTTATATTTATAATTAGTACTATTAACCCTTAGTACCCTTCTTTTATATAAGAAGGCGCGTAGTCCTATCTTCTCTATATATAATTAGATATCTACGGAGCTCTTAGCCTTAAAAAGCCCTATATAAAAATTAACTCTTATCTCTTAAATCTTACCCCTTTATACCGCTATCCTAGTATAATTAAGGATACCCTCTTAATATCCTTACTACTTCTTTTTTTACTTCTCCTTTACCTACCTCATAATTTCTTTAAGGGTAAGCTAGGCTACTATCCTAGTATCCCCTTCCCCTACTATTATTTAGAGGGCTCCCCTTACTTAAGACTACTTCTCCTCTACTAAAGTCTTTATAACCCTTTTCTCCCTTCCCCTTTTCCCTTTTAACTTATAGCGGATCCTCGCGTTCCCTTCCTTAATTAGTAGGTAGATCCCTTATACTACTAGTATATATAATATTAATTAGTTAAAGCCTATCCTTATTAATAAGACCTCTAATTCTACCTCTAATACTTATATACTAATTACCTTAAAGGCCCTAAGTACTATCCTTAAATACCCGTTTTATATAATTTTTAATATTATAATATTAACCTTCCTTACCTCTAATATCCCCTTTAAGCTATATTATATCTCTATTATATAGGTTATTATTAACTAAATAATAGTATTATAAACCTATCTTACCCTATTAAGTATAGCGCCTTATATTAAGTTAGTAATAATTAATAGGACTAGCTTTTATATCTCTATTCATAATCTTACCTTATTAATATACGGGCCCTACTTTAATTTATTATTAATATAAAGTCTAAGGACTCTTATTAATATCTCTAAGTATACTATTACTACTTTAAGGTCTATTATTACCTTTATATTAAACCTCTTTAAGCTCCTTAATAGGTAGACTAACTTATACTTATAAGGGGTAAAAATCGCTTTATATATATTTACCTAGTAAAGGTATACTTTATATACTTTTACTAAGATTTTATAATTCTCCTTAATACTTTTATTATATATTATTAGGTAGATATTATTAATAAAGCCTTTAGTTTATACTTAGAGTTTTATCTTTATATACTCTTTTATAAGCGGGGAGTTAAAAAATAGAAATAAAATAGGTAATATTAAAGATCCCTAAGGGATCCTAGTTTCTACTATCTCTATCTTACTTATCTTCTAGCCTAGTATAATCATTATAGCCCTTTTTATTAGGAAGCTTTATACCTATTATATAATAAGGGTTAAGACCCCTTTCTTCTTTAGATTATATAATAACCTCTTATAAGAGATATTATTAAAGGCCTTTATAATATCTAGTAATAGTATACTTATTATATTAAACTTACTATAGTTCTATATTATATATACTACCTCTACTATTATCTTAAGGGATATTATTATTAATCTTCCCTTTTTTACCCCTATTTATTATTAAAGTAGTAGTTTATATTCCTTTATAAAGTTACCTAGCTTCTTTATTATAACTACTTCTAGTACCTTCCCTAAGGTATTAAGAAGGGTAATTAGATAGTATAACTTTAGTTTAAAGTAATCCTCTTTCTTTAATTTCTTTAAGATAATTATATTAGCCTTCTTAAACTCTATTAAGTAGTATCTAACCTTTAAATAAGCCTAAAATAAGTATATAAAACTAGGTAGTAGCTCCCTCTCTACTATTCTTAAGAACTTATTTAAGATCCTATTTATCCTTAATACTTTATTCTACTTTAGCCTATTAATTACTTTATAGACTTTCTCCTTAATAACCCTTATATTTATTATTAGGGGTATCTTATATTAAAACCCTTAAATATTATCTAAATCTACCCTTAAAGGTAGAGGGAAGAAGGTCCCTTAAAGGACCTTTATTTTCTCTTAAAATAACTCTACTTTAAGGCCTCCTTTATCCTTTTTAAGGGTAGGGAACTTTAGGAGTTCTTAAGGTAGTATATTTCTCTCTTAGCCTTATTTAGTTAATTTCTAGAGTTTATTAAGTAATTAGGATACCTTATATACTCCCTCTTTAAAATAAAGCGCCTTTACCTTCTTTAATACCCTCCCTTTAATCTTCTAAGCCTCTTATTATACCTTTAGACTCCTCTAGCTTCTCTTATAATTATACTTTACCCTAAGCTTTAACGCCGTCTTTATAGCCTTTATATAATTTAAATTTTAAAAGGACTTTACCTCTAAAGAGGGCTTTACTTATAATACTACCTTTTTTATAATTTCTACTAAGCCTTAGAGTATATTAGCTAAGTAGCTATCTATCTACCCCTTAATTATTAGCTCCCTATCTAGTAGTAAGTATTAAAGGGTGCCTACTTACCTCTTTATCTCTACTAAGTCTACTATCTTTTATACCCTTTATAGGTATAAAATTACTTCCTCTACCTTAAGGCTAACTTTAGTATATATTAAAATATAATTAGACTTATAATAGAGGTCTAGCTTAATATAATATTCTAATAGTATTTACTTAATAACCTCTATTATAAATATTAGATTAATAGTACTTTTTACTTTCCTTATCCTCTAGGTTATTATATCCTTTAATAGGGTAAGCTCTATTCCCCTTTCTTTTATAATATTTATAAGTATATCCGCCGCTTTATAATATATATATCTATCCCTATTATTTTAATTTAAGTAATAGAGGTTAAAGTCTCTTATTAATATATATTCCTTAAGTTAACTTAGCCGCTCTTTTACCCCTAGTAGTATAAAGGGGCTATCTATTAAAGTCCTAGACTCTAAGCTAGGGTTATATATATTATATATCTAGAGATATATTAATACTCCCCCTTCTTTTCTTATAACTTATATCTCTAGGGAGTATAAGTCCTTTAATATAGATTTAACTTCTTATTTATTAATATTCTAGCGCTTATTTATAAAGAAATATATCTTTATATCCCTCCCTGTTTTATATATTAAGTAGAATACTCCTCTATTTAAGTTATATATTAAACCCGTCCTCTCTATAAATAATAGTTCCTAGATAGCTAGGATATCTATTTATTATACCTCCTTATCTTTTAATAGTACTATTATTATTATAGTCTACTCCCTTTATATATTATATTATAATAGTTTTATTATTTTTTATACCCTTATAAGGATATTTATTAAATATCCCTTATAACCTCTACTTCCTTAGTACTTAAGGCCTCTTATATTAATATTTCCTTTAATATCTATTAGCTTATCTCTATTACTTAGAGAGTAATTAGCCTTCCTAGCCTATTCTATAATATTACTACTAATAGTAGTATAGTTCCCCTTTCCTTTATATCCCCTTAGGGACTTATTTATATTATAACCTTATTAAGGTTTTTAAATCCTAATATAAGCTTCCTCTTCTTCTTTACTACTATTATTATCTACTCCCTTTAAGGCTACTTCTAGGTATCTTATTACCTATTTCCTTTTATAAAGCTTTTATATAGCTTCTTCTTATTTTCTACTATCTTTTAATAGAGCTTATTTAGTTCCCTTACCTTAATTATATATCTTTACTCCTAGGCTATATAACTATTCTTTTTATAGTTATTATACCTCTTAACCTCCCCTTCTTTTACTTTATACTCCCTTAAGTTATACCCGCTAGTATAGATCTTATATTATACTAGGCTCTTATAACGTCCTATTATATACTTATACTATTAATAGTTAAAGTATTATATTATAACCTTATTCCTCTCCTACCTCTTATACTTTAAGAGGTTATATCTCTTTATCAAGCCCTTTTTAATTACTTTATCTACTATCTCTAATATAGGGAGCTTTAATAGTAATAAGGCCCTCTCTTTTACTACCTCTCCCTCTCTCCTCTCTTATATAACTACTTATAACTAGGCTACCCTTATAATCTTTAGCCCTAGGAGGTTCTTTTTATTCTATTAAATAATTATCTCTTTAACCTCTTTTTATTTTAATATATCTACTGCCTTCTTTAATACCTTATATATTATAACTAAGAAAGTCTATCTTAATACCCTTATTAACTTATATACCTTCTTTACTTAATTATTATTCTCCTCTAACTCCTCCCTTACCTCTATCTCTATTATAAATAGTATTAGGTTACCTTTAATTAGGTACCTTACTATTATAATCTCCTATATCCTTAGGAATATAATTATCTTAAATCTCCTAACTAGCTACTCCTTGATTAGTACCCTTACTACCTCCCTCTTAGTTCTATTATTAATCTAAACTATTAAGGTCCTAGCCTTCCTATTATTTATTACTCTAAATCCCTTCTTTATAATATTACTTATTAGCGCTATAATAAACATCCCCCTAGGGCTTATATTACCTATTCTTATACCTATTAGGCTCTAGCTAGCTATCTACGCCTAGCTCCCTCTACCCTCTTATATCTTCCCCTCCTAGGACTATTCTTCTACTACCCTCTTAAACTTATATACCTCTTTAATGTTACGACTATAGATAATCTGGGGGATTATCACGTGGTAGGATCGCAGGATCGCTCGTCCCGGATAGAGCGATCCCGGGGAGCGCTCGGTTAGCTTAGGAGGCTTAATATCGAGCGAGCCCAGCGAGCTAGTCGAGCGAGGGGTTTCCTTCTACTATATAGTCACGGTCCTTACCTATAGTTAGGAACTTCGTACTTAACTTAAAATAGTTATTCTCTTAACTAAGTTATACCTATCCCTAGGGGATACTAAATAGTAATTAGGTTCTTATATTATTACTACCGCTAGCTCTCCTCACCCTACTTCTCCCTTATCGTTAGACGGGGTCGTAGTATTTAAGCTATTAATCTACCTCTATAATAAACTCCTTTATATATTTAAGCCTTACCCCTATTATCCTTCTTATTTTATATATTATTCCGCCTTTTAACGCGTCTTATATAGCTATAATAGCTTCTAGGGCCTTTACTAATATCCTCCTAACGCGTATTCCCTTATCTTCTAATTCTTTCCCCCCTACTAAGCTCCCTAGCCCTTATAAGGGTATCTCCCCTCTACTCCCTAGTCTACTACCTCTACTACTACTACTACTACTTATAACTCCTCCCCTAATACTATATCCTAATAGTAGGACTTATCTTACTATATATCTAAGTAAATTTATTAAGGCTTATTTTTTAATCTTTTATTAATTATAAAATAGGTGGAATTAGATTATTAAAACTAGTTAGTAGTTATAAATAAAAGTCTACTAATAAATACTTAGAAGAACCTTTTAAACCTATTAAAATTATAAAGTAAATAGCTAAGATTAAAGGGCTATATTAATAAGGGGTTATACTAGTCTTAACCTTAATAATACCTTAAAAGCTCTATTAGAGGATTTAAATAATATTATAAAAGACTAGTTATAATAGTATAAGGGTTATAATAAGGTTTCTAGTTATTATTATTATTATTACTAATTTTTTAATATTCTTATAACCCTTTTTACTTATCTAAAATAAGGGTCTATTTTTAAGTAGTAGAAGGCTTTAGAGCCCTAATACCTATTAATTACTTATATAGCCCGTAATATCCTTACTACTATAATAGAGGCTATTATATATAAGTAATACTTCTTTATATTAAAGAGGTATTATATAAGTTATATATATTATATACCTCCTACTTTTTATACCTTAATAATAGTTCTTTATACTAAAAATTAGTAGAATCTATCTAAATAAGTAGGACTTAATCTAGAAGCTAACTTTAGTATATCTAATTAGGTAAAAAGGGCTAATAATATTCTATATAATATATAAGTAGAAGATAGTTATCTTAATAGTAGTTATATTAATAATAGAGATAAGGATAATAATAATAATCTAGTAAGTAGGTTATAAGCTATTTTTATATATCTTAGAAAATAGTATTAATACTTACTCTTATAATTAAGAGGGTAAGTTTATAATTAGTAAGAGTCTACTAGTAATAATATAAATATATTAAAGAGGTAGAGGTAGGACTAATAGTTACTATCTACTAGGATTTAAGTAATACTATCTAGTAGAACTAGCCTATTATTACTCTCTATAATTACTATAAAGTAGAATAGGAGGAATAAGTAATAGTAGTAAGTAATAATAAGGTCTAAGAATATACTAGGTTTATTTAATTAATAGTAGAAGTTCTTATAAACTAGATTATAAAAATATAGAATATAAAATATTACTATTTATATAAAAGTAAACTTTAGAGAAAGTTTATAATTATTATTCTAGTTATTATATTTACTTAATATAACCTTTTATACTCCTCTTTATAAATACTAAGCTCCTCTTAGTAATTATAAGATATCCTATAAATATCCTATCTTATAAAGAGGTCCTATTAAAATCCTATCCTATTAAAAAATCCTATCCTATTCCTATCTAATATCTTTATAAAGATATAGGATTAGGGCCTAATTTACCTATCCTATCCTATAGTCCTATACTATCCCACATAGGATATCCTGTAGGATATCCTATATCTTTCCGGCTAGTAGTTTAAACTTACTTCTAGTTTAACTCTAAGGGGCTAGCGGCCCGGAGCTTTTAAGACTCCGTACTCCTAGCTCTAGCTCTATGGTACTCTTAGGCTAAATAGTATTCGTATCTATAGATCCTTAATTAAGCTAATTCTAAATATAAATTTACTATAAGAGGTATTTAGTATAAGATTTCCTGTAATACTTATAGTAAAAAGAAGTTAATAAAGTCTATTATTATAAAAAGCAAGGGCGTAGACTAGAAGTAGATATAAACTAGAAGGGGGTAAATCCTTCTAGTAAAGCGATAGCGTTCTTTATAAGGCGGTAGACTCTTAGAGTTTACTAGGTAACTATTTATACTTAGTAACTATCTAGCCTTATAAGGCTAGTCCCTTATAAGTCTATCCTATTATAGTCTTAAATATCTATTTATTACTATAAATCTATAAAATAACTATTTAAAGCTATTTATATTATCCTTTACAAGGTTTTCTTATCTATATACCTTATTCTAATTAGCTAATTCCTCTAGTTACCTGTCCTTCCTATCCTTCCTAGCTATATCTTTATAGCCGTTCTAACTCTATTATAGTTACCCTTATTAGTAACTTAATAACAAGTCTTTTTAATTGCTTAGTCGTTATCTAAACAATTATATAACCTACCTTACTTAGTATTACTTCTTATATCGCTGCGGTTTAGGGTACTCCTATCCTATCTAGTATTACTATCGCGGACGTAGTTATAAGCGACCTGAAAGGGGTAAGTATTACTAGTCTAATAGTAAGAAGGTAATAGCTTCTTCTCTAGGACTATATTACTATTAGCCTTTATAAGTAGTAGGAACTATTATACTCCCCTTAGTTCTATTAGTAATTATACTCTTTAATATACTATATTACTTAGCTACTTTAGTAATTAATAGGATTCTATTACCTAGTCCCCTATTATAGTTCTAGTACTATATTAGCCTAATTAGGACTAGTATAGCCTTAGCGCGTAGTATATTAGTCGTGTTATAGATATATTATAATACTATAGCTTTTATTCTTATTATACTAGAATACTATCTACGTCGTTAAACTAATATTATTTCTAGTCCCTAATTAGACTAACCGTCGAGTCGGGTTTCGGTACTATAGATTGGTACCGACCGGAATACTCGGTACCTGTTTAGGTACCGACCCGAATACTTGGTACCAGTTTCCGGTATTAACCCGAAAAGCCCTCGGTACCTTGGCGAGTCGGGTTAACCCGACCCGACTCGCCAAGGTATCGCCAAGACGCCAAGCCCCTAATAAAATAGTAAGGAGCCCCGAAAATTTTCCATAATTACCCTCATACTAAAAATAGATTTTTTTTTAATTAGAATTTTACTACCCCCTTTAGTTCCCTAGGGATATGCATTACCTTTCTACATTACCTTAAAGAATTACCTAGGTTAGGCTAGGTAATAATAATAATAATGCTTAGTAATATAGTAGTAAATTATAGATATAATAATAAATACTATTATAGATAAAAAATATTAGTAATATTATAGTTATTATATCTATAGGAATAGCTAATTAGCTATTACCTTTCTATATCACCTTATTTATTAAGAATTACCTAGTTAGTAATAATAACAACGCTTAGTAATCTATTAGTAGATTATATATATAGTACGAAATACTATTATAAATAAAAAATATTCCTGATATAATAGTCTTGGCAAAATAATATAGTGGAACTAATATCTTAGCGAGTCGGGTTAATACTTTAATACTAATACTTAGTACTACCCTATAGTATTAACTCGAATACTCGGTACTAACTATTAGTACTAACCCGAATACTCAGGCTAGGAATATAGTATTAACTCGCTAAGAGTCGAGTCGGGTACCTGACTCGAGTTTAAAGTACCGACCCGACGCGGTTAGTCTATCCCTAATATAATAAAAGCTATCCTTCTAGACTACAGTTAGCTATCTACTACCCTAGTCGTATTTAAAACAGCCCTATTATTATTATTATTATCGGAATACTATTACTATTAGCCTATTACTACGGAGTTCTAACTACCTTACCTATCTACCTAAAATACTTTAACCTCTTTACTAAGTAAGTTAATAAGTAAGCCTACTTTAAGATAGATAAGTTAGAAAGTAAGCCTATTATAAGGTAGCTAATTTAAACTAATATATTATAATAAAGATATAGTTTATATAGATGTAATAATAATAAATAATTATTAAACTATCTAGGAAGAATATAGGTAGGATATATATATGTTAAGCCTTTATTATATAACTATTTATATAACCTTAGGTTAGACTGTAATATAATACCTTCTTACCTACGCCTTATTATTCCTACCTATATACCTACCTACCTACTTATAAGTCCCTAAGACATATACCTTATAGTACGTATAAGTGTAGTAATAGATATTCGCTAGACGAGTAATAGGGTAGGCTAATTAATAGATTAATAGATCTATAAGGTATTATAGATATAAGGGAATAGGAATAGCCTAGATAATAGTAACGGGTAGAACGAATAGTATTATATAACTAGGGTAGTAGGTATAACACGCGGTATTATATAATATATATTATTAAATAAGAAAATATTAGACACTAATAATTTAGAAGGAGAATAGTTACTAGAGCTTCTAATAGTAAAAGAGAGGGTATTATTATAGTTCTAGTACTATATTAGACTAATTAGGACTAGTATAGCCTTAGCGCGTACTATATTAGTTATACTATAGATATATTATAATACTATAACTTTTATTCTTATTATACTAGAATACTATCTATATTATTAAACTAATATTATTCCTAGTCCCTAATATCTCCTAGCCTCGATCTAAGCCGTATAGGCTAATTCTATATAGTTAAAAGCGTATTTTCCAGGGTAAATACTAGTAATAAATAGGAAAATTTTAGGTTTTTTTTATTCTAGCCTAAAAGTCCTATATATAGAAAATCCGGATTTAAGGCCTTAAATCCGTGATTTTCCTCTAGCGCCAGGAAGAAACGGGAAGCTCGCTAGAGTTATAGCGGCTACGTCGTTAACGCTAGTGTAATATAAGTTTTAAATATAGTTAATTCACGTAATTTATATACGCGAAGTGTACCCCCCCCCTAGCGTAGCCCCGTTTCCTTTACCTATATTACGCCTGCGATTATTCTCCTACTAAGTATTAGTACTATTAGTTATTAATAAGACTTAGTACCTTATTATAATTACCTAGTTAGTACTAGCCTAATATAGTTATATTATAGCTAATTAGTAGGACTTATCCCCTAATAGTCCTATTACCTAGTATTTTCTAAAAGTTGCTAAATGCGCTAAATGCGTATTTAGCAACTCACGGTGTTATTCCCAGCCCCAGGGCTGACACATGAGCGCGCCTGTCATGTACGGAAAATGCGCATTTTTCTATAATATACAGGCTTCCCAGTTTGCCGATGTAGGGATATATTTAACATGTTAAATAGATTAATAGATAGCGTTATTATAAAATTTAGGTAATAAAGAGTTATAATTTACAAAGTCTAATACTCTAGGGTAGCCTTATAAGGTACTAGCCCTATAAGGCTGGACGGTTACTAAGTGTAGAAGGTTACCTAGTAAACCCTTCTAGCGCCAAGACACCTTACCTTTGTGATGAGGGGTAAATGGACTAGCGTTGGAATTATGTATTTAGGGAGGCGAATACCCCTATTCTTCCTACTCCTTAGCAACCCCCATAGTAGCAAATCAATATCAGACAACGACAGACAAATCCCACCTTTTCTCTTTGTAAGCCCTTCTGCCAAGACAATAAGCGAGTGGCCACGTCTACAAAGTCTTGTTGTCTCGTTGTCTTGTTCCTAGACACCTTTTCAGACATCTAGAATAGTCAATGACAGCTAAATCATCCATCATACCCATGATATCGTTCAACAACCTTGGCTACAGCAAAGACGACAGCCGTGAACGCCCAGCTGGCGCCAAGTAATGTTCAACCATCAGTCGCAAGCGTGCCTGCACAGAGGAACAGATCTTCCCTCTGGCTGTTCAGAGGATGATGAAGTAGCAGTGGCCGATCTAGCGGCAGATGAAGCAGCAAAGACACAGATCAAGTTAATGCAACTCAACCAGTCGACCATCGGTGACTTGGAACAATTCGTCAAAGATAATCCGACGGCCGACCTCTGGCTATGTCTCCGAGAAGCGAGCCGTACATATAGGGCCGAACGCGCAAAACACACCGACAAACCTGCCATCGCATCCAAGGGTGGGTACGTGATTTCGAAATATACAATGGGACCACCTTTCTAATGCTTTCTGCTAGCGTCGACCCCCGAATCGGAGGATCGCTTTAATCACGTCGTCCATCCTGAAGCTGACATTTCTGTTCTCTGGCCCCTGGCACCTAGTCTTGCCAATTTACTTCACAAACCCCCCTTAAGCACGGGAGTACCTGTTCAGGGTAACCAACAAACAGCGGTCTCACGTTCTGCTCTTTCGGACCTACTGAAAAATGGCGAATTACTCTTCCATCTACTGCAGAGGGCTGTCGTACGAATAGCATCAGATATCGTCGTCAAAATCGGCCGCAGTCATGACGTGACCGAAGTATCAATTCTACAGCATATCCGCATAGCCACTTATACAATCCCAGTCCCTATACCTCTCGGGATGCTTTCAATAGCGCGAAATACCTACGTTTTCACCAGCTTTGTCCCAGGTATCCCTCTCGATCGTATCTGGGCAAACCTTACAATTCTCCAAAAAAGGAACGTTCAGCAGCAGCTAAACGCGATTTTCACGGAGCTCAGAACTCTTCCCATCCCATCGAAAGATGGGTATCTCGGAGGAGGAAATCCACCGTTTTGCAAAGATTTCAGACGCTGGCTTCGGGAAAGCTCTGGCCCCATTATCAACGAAGCCCAATTCAATGATTTCCTCCTTAGCGAAGCTCATTGCAGTTCGAGCCGTGTTAAATTTATACAGGCGTGTCTTCGTGACGACCATCGGATCGTGATGACGCACAGCGATTTGCATCCGCGGAATCTTATTGTTGATAATGAACAGGATGTCAGAATTACGGGAATTATTGATTGGGAGGCTGGAGGCGGGTATCCGGAGTATTGGGAATATGTCAAAGCTCTCCATACGGCGTTCATGGAAGAAGAAGATGATTGGCATCTCTTCCTACCGGATGCCGGTATTGGCACGTTTATTGATGAATATGTCAGAGACAGAATCATTGGTAGAATGGTGAGCTAAATACAGTGAGATGATGAGCTAACGCCCCCAACTATGTCAAAGTTATTGAAAGCTGTTAAGAATACCTGGAGTTACATCTGCTTAATTGCGGAGTACAGTTCTGGTTGCGACAATATCACCTAGACTCGATACAATGTTTGGGATTCTCTGCATTTCTCGGCACCCCAAGCACGGGGGCACCGCTAGCCACGGCACTCTTGAATTTTGCGTGCCATATCACCGAGCCGCTGGATACATCATCCTATTTAACATCCTTCCACTTCTTTTGATACTTCGACTCGATACGAGACATACCCCCCTCATTCCTTTCTAAATAACCCTTTTTTTCCAGGGCAGCAATTGCCTCCATGACCCAATTCTGGCAGTTCCACCCTTGCTTCTTGCTTATCGGCACCGCCTTGAGCAGGTCCGGCACCTCTGGCCATACGTCAGCCTCGATACGTCCGATCTCCACATTCTCGGAATGAGTAGCGGACTTGGCGATGTTGACGTCCCGGGTGTGATATCTAAATTTATGACCGGTGCTGCCGAGTGCTTCGAATACTCTGCCATCACCGTCGTCATCGACTGTGTATAGACACCAGTGCGGCACGTCTTCCTCTTCACAACTGTAGATGGCGACGTTTAACTCAGCCATGGTAGGGGATGCAAGTAGAAGGCAGGATGAATATGAGCTGTGTGGTAAGGTACAACGCTGAGTAACATCAGCATTGAATAAAGTTTAATGCGTAAGATTTCCTACCTTTTGACTTGTTGGAGAAATATGTCAGGTTATTGTACAGTTAAGTCGATGACGGGAGGCCAGCATGAAGAGCGTCCTAAGACCCTTTATATCTGTCGGACTGTCCTCTATATGAGACGCCAGCTATTAAAAATATCGGCTTGGGGGAAATCCTATCAATTGGTTAGCATTGTAACGAGGAAATCTCTCCAGTGATCCCAGCGGCTACAGCTACGCCTAGGCACTGGAAGGAAGACTAGCTTCGCACTTCTGGCGTACAACGCTGTACAATCAATAATTAGGCGCCAGCAATCCTACGCGATCGAGGCTGACTTCGTTTGGAAAGGATGTGATAGGATTGCATCCGCCAAACGCTGTCGAGACAACAACCGCTGAGCCGTCAAACCACAGACCCAAAGATACATGCAAACGCTCGTCCTTAGCTCCTGCCTTCTCCTATCCTGGTCCGATTGGTTGTTACTTACAGAGTTACCATATCACACAGAGCGCTTGCGCTTCAGTCCGCCTCGTTAGCGTCCATGCCATACATCGGCCATTGGCCGCAAGACTCCCACAACAAGCTCCGTTTCCTTCCAAATTCATTTCCGCACAGCCATGAGCTAGAATAGCCCAGATGACCTTCTATCCGCAGCTCCATTCTGGTAAACCCCATCCCAGCGTCGTGAAAACACCCTGCGTGATGAAAATTCGGCCAAGGCACTTCGGGTTTCAAGGGCTCTACCTTCTCTACCTATAACATCGATTGACAGGTCGGACCATAACTTAGTGACCTAGAGCCCTACGTTCGGGGTGTATATAATATATATATCGAATTTCCCCGAACCTGTCCTAGAACGTAACCCGTCGCTGACCAAGGTGCCGCCGCTTTGCTCCCCCACTGAAGCCCATTTCGTCGATGTGCTCCCCCATGCTCCCTCTCTGCTCCCTTATGCTCTCCCTCTGCTCCTCCGTGCTCCCTTGTCCTCCCTTGCTTCTTTGCTGCCATCACATGTTACAAGGGACCGAATTAGACGAAATGGATATTGGTGATCTACCAAAAGGTATCGACGCAATGCATATCGTATCGTTCCTATAGACGGACTACCTATATCTGATAGGGTTTTTATTCTTCGTAAATCTTAAATCAGTCCTCCAGTCCTAGTTATAGCGTTTCCACGATCTCCTCCTCCTCTCCAGCCGACTCTATCTAAGATGATGAGAGATAGGATATATAGATCTTTAAATATACTTCTCTAGTAAAATTTCTAATTTCCTTATCTTACTACTTAGCGGCCTTAGTAGGTATTACAGTTAGAGAGTATTTTATAGAGATTTATTCTAGAGTAGTAATAATAAGATTAAAGATAGTTTTACTACCCTCTAAATTTATAATATTATAAGGTATAGATAATTTAACTTCTTTAGTAGTATTAATAGTTATAAAGTAGTATTAGTATATATTAATATAAAATCCTCGTATAATTATATCTATCTTTCTAACTCTTATATATAACTTTTATAGTATTACAAGATATATAATAAGTTATTATTTAATAGTTAAAAGGAAATTATATTACTTTATCTCTATTACTATAAGGAATATATTATAAGTAGTACTATTCTACCTATTATAACTAAAGCTCTAATCTATATATTATTAAGATTAAGGCTAATAGATCTTATATAATACCTAGTTAAGGTATCTTCTATTATAATTAGATAGGTTACTAAGTAATTAGTTAAACTATATTAATTAATATATTAGTAGGTAATTAGTTAAACTATATTAATTAATAGATTATTAAGTTATCTATTAAATTATACTTCTTAATAGGATTTCTAATATCTATATAAATAGTAATATTTCCTACTTAGATAAAAGCTTTATACTTAACTTATATTACCTTCTAAATATATCTCCTAGATACTAAATATAATATATTATACTAGACTATTTTAGTATAAAGCCTACTTATACTATCTTTAATACTTCTCTTTAGAAGATTTATAGACCTATATTAGTAAACTAGGGAGCCTGTAAAATGTAAAAATATGCGTATTATACAGGTATTATATATAGATAACTGGCGCGCTTATATGCTAGCCCTAGAGCTTGAAATAATACCGTAAGTTAAAAAATACCTATTTAATAACTTTTAGAAATACTAGGTAATAGGACTAATAGGGGATAAGTCCTACTAATTAGCTATAATATAACTATATTAGGCTAGTACTAACTAGGTAATTATAATAAGGTACTAAGTCTTATTAGTAGTTAATAGTACTAATACTTAGTAGGAGAAATAATCGCAGGCGTAATATAGGTATAAAAAACGGGGCTAGGCTAGGGGGGAGTACTTTATATATATATAAATTACGTGAATCGACTATATTTAAAACCTATATTACGCTAGCGTTGACGACGTAGCTATAATAGCTCTAGCGAGCTTCCTATTTCTTCCTAGCGCTAGAGGAAAATCACGGATTTAAGGCCTTAAATCCAGATTTTCTATATTTAGGACTTTTAGGCTAGAATAAAAAAAACCCTGAAATTTTCCTATTTTTTGATAGTTTTTTACCTGAAAAAAGCGCTTTTATATTATGACTGAGTGTAAGTGTACTCACGAGTACTATCACCTACGAACCTTTAGGACCAGGGTAGTAGTAATTAGTGCCAAGACGAACTGATTATAAGCGATCAGGGTAATCGGTTATTAATCAGGGTGAACACGTCTCTTAGTAGGGTTTCCTTCTACTATATAACTACGGTCTTTACCTACAGTTTAGGAGCTTCGTGCTTAACTTAAAACAGTTATTCTCTTAACTAAGTTATACCTATCCTAAGGGGATGCCGAATAGTAATTAGGTTCTTGTGTTATTACTACCGCTAGCTCTCCTCACCCTACTTCTCCCTTGCCGTTGGACGGGATCGTAACATTTTAGCGGATTTAGTAGTTTAGATTTTCTATATAAGTTCCCAGTTTACCGATGTATTAACCCTAGAGATAACTAGGTTATAATATATATCTAGTAATATAGACTTTCTTATTTCTATTTAAGTTAATAATTTTAATAGCTAGCTCTATTTCTAGATAGATCTAGACTATCTCTTAAACTTTATAATTTAAAAATATACCTAGGTAAGATATAACCTTTTATTTCTTTAGTAAAAACTATATAGAGTAGAGTTCTATAATATATAATTTATAGGCTATTAGTATTATATTAATAGTAATATAGCTTATAGCTATAAATAGAAGGAGTAGCTAATAGCTCTAACTACTTATATTAGCCCTAATATATATATCTTAGTCTATAAGAATTAATAATAATATAACCTGATATAATATACCCTAGGCGAGCTAATAATATAGAACTATTATATTAATTCTTCCTAATAGGAGCCTAGCTTATAATCTTATTAATTAGGGCCTAAGGACCTGTAATACCTAAGATATAATATAATATAAACCTACTTAAGAAATAGCTAGTATAGTATCTTTATTACTTATATACTAAGGAGATTATAACTTTAGGGGTTTAGATACTATTAGCCCTAAGACGGCTTAATAACTATTTAATTAAATAGCTATCTTTAAGGCTAAAGTAGTAGAGTCCCGACGCGATACTATTAGTATAGTCTTATAAAGGGGAAGAGGCCTAATAAATCTATTAGGGCTTGTTATAAGGCGTAGCGTAGCCCCTTCTATATATATACCTCTAATAGGAGCTATAATAGCGGCGATAATAATAAATTAGGACTATAAGAGAGTAAAATATAATAAACCCCTAATATTTACCGGCCCTCTAATAGATATTTATTTATAAATTATTAATTATAATAACTTCTTTAACTTATAGATTATTAAGGGCTTTAATACTTAAGTATTTATAGTATATACCTACCTTAAACTTAAAATTAAAATAAGGACGTAACTTATAAGACTATTAGGCCTCTAAGAAACCTTTAAGGACTAAGATAAGTTATAAGTATAGCTATTAGAGAATTACTTTATTAAGGATATTAGATTAAATATAAAGTTAAAAATAGACTATATATATATAGGAAATAGAGAGTTAATATAAAATTTTATTAATAGATTTAAGACCCTAGTAATAGATCTATTATAGAATAATTTAGTAATTTATTATACCTTTAGGAAAAAGCTATTAGCTAAAATCCTAGATTATATCTACTAGTTATAATAGTAACTACTAGATATATTTATAGGATTTAAGATTATAGTATAATAAGCTAAAAATTATATTAGAGTTAGGAAGTAGACCCTAGAAGATTATAAGGAGGTAGAATAGGGTTAATAAAAAAGGGTATAATTTACTAATAATTATCTTAATAAGAAAGGTAGAGGATACTCTCCCTTATATAATAAATTAAATAATATAAACTTTAAATTATTAAGGTTAAATAGTAAGAACAGGGCTAATATCTATAATAACTATTAGAAGGCTTAAAGGGATTAAGGGGTATATATATATATTATAAGTAGAAGAAATATTAGGTTAAAGACTATACTAATAGACCTATTAATTACCCCTATCTAAAAAATAATTACCTATAATACCTAAGATAGCGTCGCAGGTTATACTAGTCTTAAAGGAAGGCTTTATAACCTAGGAATTAGCCCCTTTAAGGTAGGTAAGGTATAACTTAGAGTATTAGTTATAAAAGCTATAATATACCCTTAAAAAGGAGTTCCTACGCCTTACTTTATTAGATATATTTAATAAGGTCTATAATAAGGACTATATCTTAATACTTATATAAATATAGAAAAACTATTTTAACTTATACTATTAATATATAAAATTAACTCTATAAGCTTTAATTAATTATAAAGCTACGGTAAATTTTATTAATTAAGACTAAGTCTAAATATTAGGCTTTACGCCCCTAAATACTAAGGTAGTAAGTGTAGTTAATATAAATAAAAGGATAATTAGTCCTACTTTATTATAAGTACTATTTCGTATTAAAATTAGCGCTCTAAGTAGTTACTACTCTTATTATACTTTTAGAGCTATTCCTATATAAGGTTATTAGATAATTCTAGGCCTATTATAGCTTTAATAAATTAATCCTATTATAAATTAAACTAAGGGAAAGGTTAATATACCTAATAATATCATAGTATTAAATTAAATAGACTTTAATAATAAGGTAGAGGGGGAGACTATCTATACCTATTACTTTATAACTAAGGAAGCTAACTAATTACCCTTAACGGTCTTACTAGTAAAGTACTTAGAATACTTAGATATTTTTAATAAGGAGGTAGGGAGCGAGTTACTACCCTATTATAATAAACTTGATTATACTATTAACCTTTAGCTAGGAATTATACTATCTTTTAGCCTACTTTATAACCTATTAGAGACTGAGTTAGGCGTCTTAAAGGCGTATATTAAATAGAATCTTAAATTAGGCTTTATTAGACGCTTAAAATTAATAGCTAGGGTACTAATCCTATTTATAAAGAAAAAGGATAGAGGCTTATACCTTTATATAGATTATTAAGGCCTTAATATAATAATAGTAAGAGATTAGTATCTAATCCCTTTAATTTTAAATATTCTAGACTAACTAAGAAGAACTAAAATATATATAAAAATTAACTTATAAGGGGCTTATAACCTAATTTAGGTAAAAGAAGGTAATAAATAGAAAATAGCTTTTTATACTTATTATAAGTTATTTAAATACTATATTATATCTTTTAAACTAGCTAGTACCCCCTTAATATTTTAATTATATATTAATAAGGCGCTATTATACCTTATAAATATTATAGTTATTATATACCTTAATAATATCCTTATCTACTCTAATAACCCTATTAATTATAACTATTATATTAAAGAGGCTTTAATAGTATTAAGAAAGTATAGTCTATTTACTAAGCTAGAAAAATATAAATTTAGTATTAATATTATAGAATTCCTAGGGTTTATTATTAGCTCTAAGGGTATTATAATAGACCTAATATAAGTCTTAACTATTATAGATTAGCCTACTCTTATAACTATAAAATAAGTCTAATCCTTCTTAGGATTTTATAACTTTTATTAATAATTTATTAAAGAATATAGTTAAATTATAAGGGAATTAATAGAGTTAATAAAGCTAATAGTTACTTTTTAATAGTTATAATAGGTTAAACTAGTATTTAGAGAGCTTAAAAAGGTATTTATTAAGGTACTACTACTAGTATATTATAATCTTAACTTACCTTTATAAATAAAAATAGATATAAGTATATATATACTATTAGGGGTATATTCTTAAAGGAAGGATAATACTTATACCTATCTAATTATATTTTATAACTATAAATTTAACCTAGCTAAAATAAATTATAATACCCTAGATTAGGAATTATTAACTATTATTATATCCTTTTAAGTATAATAGAAATACCTTAAAGGAGCCTAATATTATATTATAATTATTATAAACTATTATAACCTTAAATTATTCCTTACTACTAAGATGCTAAGTTAATATTAGGCCTATTAAGCGGAGTTTCTTTTAGTATTTAACTTTAAAATCTAATACTAGCCTAAGAAGAGGAACCCCGCTAATATACCCTCTTAGAGAGCTAATTATAATAAGCTTAATACTACTTATATTATAGTCCCTTTCTTTAAGTTAGCGCTTATAATTATTAAAGAAGGGCGGGATACGGCCTACTAGGTAATAATAGACTTAGAATTAATAGAATAGGAAGATAACTAAACTAAGAAGCTCTTATAAACTATCCTTAAAGAAATCTTAAAAAAATTTAAGACTAATAGTAGAGCTATTAGGGCTAAAGGATTAAGTTATAAATAGCTATTAAGCCTTTTATATTTTTAAGGTAGTTATTTTTATATACCTAAGGATATAGATTTAAAATTTTATAATTCCCTAATAGTAGGCTACCTTAGTTATAACTAGACTATTTTAACTATCTACTATTAGTTCTACTAGCCGTTACTAAGTAATAATATAAGCGACTATATAAAAATATATAATACCTATTAAAGAATTAAAGCTTTAAAATACCTATTATATAGGGAATTAATACCTATTTTAATTCCTAATATACTATAGAGATCTATTATAATAGACTTTATTATAGACCTCCTAAATAGTAAAAGCCCCGTTAATAATATTACTTATAATTATATTATAGTAATAATAGACTATTTTAGTAAGATATACTATTATATTATATATTATAAATCTATAACCTCTAAATAGTTTATAATATTATTCTTATAAAATATATTTTAGTTATACGGGATACCTAATATAATTATTAATAACTAGGATACCCTCTTTACCTTGTACTTTTACAAACTCTTATAAAAGCCCTTAGTATAAACTATAAGCTTTTAATAGTATATTATTAATAAATAGATAGCTTAATAGAGTAGTAAAATTAAGTTATTAAATAATACTTATAAGTCTTTATAAATTATTAGTAGGATAACTAGGTTACTCTACTTAGCCTTAAAGAATATACTTATAATAATAGTATTTATAGTATTATATATTAAAGCCTATTCTTTATTTCTAGTAGTAGGGAGCTTAAACTATTCTAGTTAGTAGATACTCCTAGTTATATTAGCCTTAGTATAACTACCTAGGAAATAGTAAAAGAACTAGAATACCTTAATATAATCCTTAAGGAAGAGCTTATTATAACCTAAAATACCTAGGCTTAATATTATAATAAGGGGAGAAAGCCTCTAACCCTCTAACTAGGAGACCGCGTTATACTATATAATATTAATATCTTATTATAAAGACCTTATAAAAAGCTAGATTATAAAAAAGTTAGCCCCTTTCTAATAGTAGAGGCTATTATACCTAATATTTATAAGATTAAGTTACCTTTATAAATAAAGATATACCTAGTATTTTATATATATCTAATAGAACCCTATTATACTAATATAATTAAAGGTTATATTATACTACTACTACCCTTAATTAATAAAATTATAAAGTATAATAATAAGAGAGAGTATAAGGTAGATAAGATCCTAGACTTTAGGCTCTACTATTATAAACTATAATATCTTATAGCCTAGAAGGGGTATAAACTAGAGGAAAATTTATAAGAGTTAATAAAGGATGTATAAAATATATTAGACCTAATCTAAAAGTTCTATTAAAAGTATCCTTTTAAAGTATTATTATAGTAGTATAAGTATAGAGCCTTAGAGGTATAAAGCCTTAAGGTATAAAGCTAATAGTTAGACCTTTTAGGTTATTTTAAAATAGGTATAAGTATAAAGCTATTTCTTATATATTTAAGAAGTATAGAGCTATTATAATATATAATTTTAGGGTATAAAGCTATTTCTTATATATTTGTAATATAGAGCTATTATAATTATATAATTTTAAGGTATAAAGCTATCTTATAAAAAATACACTATTTAACTTTAACTATTAAGTTTATAATTATAATAATAAGCCTATTAAGTAGAATTAAGTTAGTACTTTATACTTTATAGGATTTACTACTCTATACTCTTATAAATTTCTAACTTAATTATATCCTCCCTTAGCTTAATAGTCTATTAGCCTTATATTACTACTTAAGATAATAAACTTTATATAATCCTATATAGTTTAAGCTTATATTAGGCTTATAAAATTAAGGAGGGTCTTATTAATACTATTATTATATCGCGGAATTTTAATTATTAGATACTTAGTAAGGCTATTAATATTATAGATTAAGTACTCTAAGAGGGCTATTATAATTATAAACTAAAAGATAAATTATACTTAAAGTACCTATTTTTTAACCTTATAATAGAAGATATTAACTATCTATTAGAGGTCCTTACTCTTAATAGTATTATAAGTAGATTTAATAGAGAGGTATTACTTAAATATATAAAGCTATTATACTCTATTATAAGTCTTATTATTTTTAAAGGTATGCCTATTACTAGTATTAAGGCCTAGTAGCCTCTAGATTTTAATATTATAAGATTTACTATCTTAAAGCCTCTTAAGATCTATTAAGGTAATTTATTTAATATTAAGTTTAATAATAAATATAGTATATTTAGCTAATTTAATAAAGATAAATATTATATATATATTCTTTATAATTAGGAAGATTATAACCTAAAAATATACTATACTACTACCTTATAATAACTAGGCTTAAAGGCTACTAAAGCCTAGGCTAAGGAATTAACTACTAGAGTTAACTCTTATAAGCTTAGGTCCTCTCCTAGGCCTTTATAAAGTACTAGTATACCTATCTTATATTAATTATAAGTACCTCTATTAGTACCCTTAAACTTAAAACTTTTCCTTAACCTCTTAGATAAATTTACCTACGCGCCTTATTAGTTATTAGATATAAGGGCTAGTAAATCTAGAGATATTTATATAAGTAGTACTACTAGTCCTATCTAACCTTATTACTATAATATAATAGAAATAAAGGAATCTAGAGAGATTCTTATAAGTGGTTCTACTAGTCCTATCTAACCTTATAATTATAATATAATAGAAATAGAGGCTACGCCTCCCCTAATATCTAGTACTAGGAATCTTTAAGGGGCCTTTACTAATCTAATTAGGTAATATATTTATATAATTACTATTATAAAGTACTTAGATAGTACCCTACTTATTTAAGTAGATATAATAGTACTTACTAGGAAAGCTATTAAGGATATTATACCCCTAAATAAGGCTATTATTATAAAGGATAAGAAAGCCTTTAATATAACTAAGAGTAATATTACCCCTAGGATATATTAAATACTTTATTAGGGTAATAAGGCCTTAAAGACCTTATAAGTTAAAGTAAAATAAATCCGCGATAAGGCTAGATAGCTAACTACTCCTATTATAACCTATTATCTAGATATTAGTTATATTATAGACTATAAAGGCCCGCCTTATTATAATACCCTAGATATTCTCTTATAATATATTAAATTAAGCTATATTATAGCTAATCTACTTATATAGTTTACTAAAGAATAACCTACTCCTATAAAGCTAGAAGACTTAGGGCCTAAAGATTAGGACTTAGAGTAGGATATTAATAGGGGACTTAGAGGCTAATAGTAGGGTATTAGGCCTTTTAAAGGCTATAAGGTATAAGGGGGGGACTATAAATAGAAGGAGTAGCTAATAGCTCTAACTACTTATATTAGCCCTAATACATATATCTTAGTTTACAAGAATTAATAATAATATAACCTAATATAATATACTCTAGGCGAGCTAATAATATAGAACTATTATAATAGCTTTAATATTATTATTATAGAATACTCTTATTAAATTACTAAGGTTATTCTCTAAGTATTAAGAGAGGGTAGTATATTAGTTTATAAATAGATACTATAAATTAGATATAACTAGTACTTAGTCTTTATAGTATTTTATACTACTTTTATTATAATTTCTATAGCTTTAATTCTATTCTACTTAAGTTAAAATAAATGTTAGAAAGTATAGTTAAGCTCTTTATTATAATATTAGTAGTAGCTAATTATAAGCTAATTAGTTCTTCTAATATTAATAAGATATAAAAGTAATTAAATATAATCTTATCCTTCTTAAAGTTAAGAATTATATTAAGTATAACTTGTAATTTAATAATTAGATCCTAGTATTAAGAGGTTTAAGAGAGACTTCTAATAACCTACTTTATTAGAGTAGTTAGACTAACCGTCGAGTCGGGTTTTAGTACTAGTTTAGGTACCGACCCGAATACTCGGTACCTTCTTCCGGTACCGACCCGAAAAGCCCTCGGTACCTTGGCGAGTCGGGTTAGACCGACCCGACTCGCTAAGGTATCGCTAAGACGCCAAGCCCCTAATAAAATAGTAAGGGACACTAAATTTTTTCTAGAATTACCTCTATTCTAAAATTGGATTTTTTTTATTAGAAATTAAATACCCCCCTTAATTCCCTAGGGGTATGCATTACCTTTTTATATTATCTTATTTACTTTTCAGAATTACCTAGGTAATAATAATAATTATAATTAATAATATAGTAGTAAATCCTATATATAGTAAGAAATACTACTATGAATAGAAAATACTACTAATATTATAGTCTTTATCTTTATAGGGATATATATTACTTTTTTATATTACCTTATTTACTTTTAAAGAATTACGTAGGTAGTAATAATAATAATTATAGGGAAAAAATAGAAAATATAGTAAGAAATACTACTAAAAATAGAAAATATTACTAGGGAAAAAAGTCTTAGCGAGTCGGGTTAATACTTTAAGTTAATACTTAGTACTACCCCTTAGTATTAACTCGAATACTTAGTACTAACTATTAGTACCAACCTGAATACTTAGGTAGGAATTTAGTATTAACTCGCTAAGAGTTAAGTTAGGTACCCGACTCGAGTTTAAAGTACCGACCCGACGCGGTTAGTCTAAGAATAGTAGCCTTAGTTAAAATAGACTTATATATCTTAAATAAAGATTAGTATTATAAACTACTAGTAAAAATAGTAGAGAAAAGATAGAAGTATAATATAGTATAACTATACTAGAGTAGAGGATATAAGAGGAATATAAATAATAAAATTAGTCTCTCAGACATGCTAAGCCGCTGGTACGGCCATTAAACCTCTTCAGGTTAGCGTGTGTTGGTGGATCCTTATCGACATTTGATACCGGTCGAGACTGGGGCTCTAAAGATCCGCGTGTCAGCAATCAACTTCCAGATGATATACTGAGACAGCTTGATCCGAACCAGATCTATCATACTCTGACTCATCAGCTCTCTACACCCTTGCTGGACGAAATCCACAACAGTCTTTGGCTGGTAGCTCGGAAGGAAAGTAGTCATATTGACTCTCTATATTACCAGGCCATCAAAGGGAGAAGTATTATATCCAATGAAGAGACCAAAATGTACTTAGTATGGCCATCGGACAAAATTCACATAAAGCCAATTCCACAGTACCTCTTCAATCATCATTTCCGGAAGCACTTTCTTTGTCCACGTACTGAGAATGCTGACGCTTGGCGTGCCGTCGTAGCTGGGTTTCTTCGCTCTGACACTCACTTGGTGCGCTATCGTTCCGATCTTAGTATCGTGCATGAAAACAGGCTTATTCCTGAAGATATTGGTTAGATTAGCCTGGACCTTCTTCATCGCCTATTTCCGACGAATTCCTGATCATCAAGTGGCGAAACGCTTATCTGTACGGGCAATTGCGTTTGTCAAGGCTGAGTATCCTCGTCAGATTGCATATGCCTCGTGAAAGGGACAGCATTTGGTTCTACGAGCCACCGCACTGGTCTACGGGTCCATATCTGCGGAGTGTTACGACAGCCTTTGGTTTTCTTTTTGCATCAATCTCTTCAATGCTCTCTTCGATGCAAGCCTCGCTGAATGCGGGTCCTAGAACAAGTGGACCAACGAGGACTTTCTCAGGGTTCTCCACATTCACACTAATCATTATTAGTATGGTTTGACTCTTGCTGTTCGTCGTTCCATCCGCGTTCCTAGTATGGCAATTTTGGTTTGCTCTTAGACAAAAGAACAAGTAATGGGAAAGATAAGAAAATTAGGATTCTAGCTCTCACGAGCAAATGTGAAGTGACATTACGCAATGGACTGATAAAATAAGAAGATAAGTCGAAAGCGATTGCAACCTAAACTGTACGGGTTGGCTAGTGGAATGATTTGGGCAAAGCGGACAATGGGGGCGCCGCTCGCTTTATCACTTAGTTCTAGTTCCTTTAGCCATCTTCAAAGTAGCCAAATCAGGCTGTACGCGTAAACGAAAGAGTACTTGGTTACCCAGAAGCGGTGCTCTATCGCCCTGATCAAATATTGCGTTACCCTGATCACGCAAAGCGACCACGCGCGCATGACTTCCAAGTGAGTAGCGGTTACAGTTCCATTGTCTTGCGATGCCAAGTGGATAGCCAGTCAGTGATTATCGAATAAGATACAATTGATATATATTGCCGGAAGTTGCAAGGAAGTTGAGCTTGTTTGGCCTTTTAGGGGATATCTTAGCAGGGCGTAACGGTTTATTCTATGATCCGTCACGAAAGCCTCCGCCTAGGCTGGCTCGCTAAGAACAATCGCTTTGAGTGTTCAAGGAATTCTATGGAAAGTGGAGTCATAAGAAACGAGGAGGGCAGCTCAAGCCGAATGATAGGGATCCATTTCAGGCTCGTACCTACTACCTACGTGCACTGCCTTATAGTGCTCCCTCGGTGCTCCCCCGTGCTCTCCCGTGCTCCCTCAGTGCTCTCCCTTGCTCCCTCGCTACTCTTTGCTGCGCCCCCTTGCTCCCTCTCTGCTCCCTCTAAAGCGGCCCTGCTCCCTTTCCCGACCCGGAACGGCAATCGCAAATCCTAAGTTCGGGGTATATATAATGAGGGGGATGAGGGGGCGTGGAGGTATATTCAAGGGGTATTGGGGGCATGGAAGTCCGGTGTAGTCAATGCTGCGGTATCCAGCAAGGCTTCTGAGGTTGACCTTAGGGGTAGACTAAAGTTGAATTAGTATCAGGGGGATTAGGAAATAGGGAATTGGAAATTGGAAATGGATAGTAGACACGGATCAGGCGTGGCCATTGCTGGCTTTTGTCAATTATTAGCTTGCCTATGTTACCAATCATACCTATCCCAAATTCCCGTCGCCCAATATCTTCAACCTGGGGTTGACGTGTCTCTATGTTTCAGGAAAATGGACGCTTTCGCCATATAAGTATTTCGAAAGTTTTATTGGATATGCTGAAGAACGCGCCTGGATGCCGCAGAGGCTGATTACACTATGTATCGTAGAGTGTAGATCAAGCGGTGGAATTAACAGTGTAGGGAATAGTATTACTGAAGCTCTAAGCCCAAGGGGATAGGTTTGCAAGGATAAGCACGAAAAGGGAACCACAATTTAGGGCCTCTGTCCATAGACCTCAGTTTTCTAGCGTAGCAAACACTGTTCAATTGATACGGTGAGTGCGGGCTTTATAGAACTTTTTCACCCGCCGTCCGAGCTATCCGCGAGGAGGTAGCCGATAGTCTGGATTGAGAGGTATTTGTACCTGGCGATAAAAATTTCTAGCTACTACACAAGCTCTATGTAGTGAATAGCGCCGAAGATGCGAAGTTCGTCGCCGTTTGCATAATGTCATCTTCCAGTCATTGAAGTTGGATAGCGCCAAGACACCGTTCGTGGTGGATGCAAAGTCTGCGTGAAGACTGGCGTAATGACGGTGGCAACAGTGGTAGAGCCCAATTGTTAAGGGGGAGATGGTCGGACGACAGGGGTAAATTGGGCGGTCTTGACGCTGGGTCATGCTTGTCGTTGCTGATGGGATGAACCCAGAAACCTCCTTCCGGTCAACATCAAGTCCGCGCCTGCGACTGGAGACTCTTGTCGATAAGGACGGAAGTAATCAGGTTGAGCTTCCGCGCAATAGTTGGCTCGAACATCTCAAGTTAGTATTCCCGGGGATGTCCCGTTACCCAAGTCTTTCACAATCCGCAGCATCAGCCACTGGCTGGCATCTCTTGCGGCGGCCTTTCCCATCGACTAGTCCCACCTAGCTCAGACGACATGTATTCCCTGGTCGAGAGTTCAACGGGTTGCACTGGAGCCTCTTGGAGCGGTGGAGAAGTGTGCAACGTGTTGGCCTCCGGGTACTTGCTCTCGGACTGCAGCGCGGTGTCTCGCAACAGCCTTGACGACCGATCTTTCCTTCTCCTGCCGTAAAAGTATACTGCAGTCACGAGAAGAGCCAGTACAAGAGACGCGATGCCGACACCAATACCTGCGTAGGCGCCCGTTGAGAGATGGGTAGGGGTCGCCGGGGCATTTGAATCTGTAGATGAAGTTGTGTTGGCGGAGGCCGCCGGTAGCGCGGTCCACAGCGGTTTCCAGGTGTCTGACCAATCGGTGTTGGAGCTTTCAAGTTTGATGCCGGTAATAGGAGTTTGTAAGGGGTTTGACGCAGTGTTGGGACCTGGTGCTTGCGCTAGGAACCACTGGCCGAGGCCCTGGTCCCAGTCCACGCAGATGAAAGCTGCTTGGAGGAACGCTCGGCCGAGAGAATAGAATGGGGAATCTTGGGGTGTTGTGCAGGGGAAGTATGGGGTTGGTCTGTCGACCATTGGCGAGTCAAGTGTGAGGTTGAGAAGCTGGAAGGGGACCTTGATAGTAAGGTTTTGTCCAGCGGTCCGAAAGACAAAGCTGAGATAAGTGGGCGCCGTGATAACCTTTGCGTATTGCGGATCTGTAACATTCCACAGGTATAGCCCGTACTTTGTACTGTATACAACAGGAAGATCGCGGGTGAGAGCAGCACATGTGCTGTTAGGTAGATACATATAAGGGGCTGCAGAGTTCATGGCGACAGATAGAGAAGTGATAGAGGAATTCTTCTCCGCGAGGAGACCTTGTCGTGCTTGATAGGAAAAGGGAGACCCTCCGTATTCGACTCCAACCCCGATGTCGAGAAGATCGATGAGAAAATTGTTGTTGGTGATGTTTGCGGAATATGGTTGAGCTGACACAGGCCCAAGCACTCTGGACATATCATAACCCCCAAGCCATAGGGAGAGGGGAAGGTTCAGAGCTGCAGAGCCGATGTGCATCCCATATGAGGAGGTTGGAATATACCCATGCCGCTGTAGGTAGTTAGGAGTAAGACTCGCATTAATGCTTGGGCCATTCGCCATGCTGAACGATTGGTTAGCTATTGACGCGCCCAATGCCAGCTGGCCGACCTGCAGCGGGTATGTAGCACCATCTGGGTATGTCGTATTCACACTCTCCATCATTCGGATGCTTATGTTCGGGACGGTTACTGCCCGGGAGCCAAGCGTTAACTGGTCCATGACATATATCGCATTTCCTCGGTTCAGCATAGCGCCAATGGTCCAATCAACTGTATCTCCGAAGCTGTGGCCGGAGTATGAGATCGAAGAATCATCGATTGTGCTCGATGCGGACGGATCGAACAAACCTCCGGTCCCGCAGATGCTTTTGACGCCTTTACATACGCTCTGGGCTAGAATTATCGTCTCAAAGGTACTGCCTGGGTATAAATCCAATTGCTGAAGGGGTTTCCCCAAAGACACTGACACGGCTTGCCATGGTCCGTCAGGCCCATAATGCGTGGTAGAGGCCGCGATCTGTATTGGTAGAGGGATGTCTTGGGCATAGACATTAAGAACAAAGTGACTGATCAGGAGGTATAGAGCAGAACGACGGCGCATTGTCTCGGTATACATACAGTAGTACCTACGCTGAGAAGTAACAATTGACTTCAAGGAATAATCAAAGGAATTTGGGAGAGAGTCAGCTCGCAGATAACCTAGCCTTACCTGCCGGATTCGGTAGATGCTGCTCGAGTTTCAGAAAGTACCTCAGCAGGCGGTAATCCCACCAATCCTACCATTTTCTGTGGCAGCCCTGCGCCGGCACCGATTGAGTAGTGCGTCAGGCAATGTCAGCTCCCAGCCACGAGCTGTCAATGTTGTCCAGTCATTGCCGAGCCAATTTCTGTAAAATGGCGACGCAACATGGAGTACATGAGGAATAAGGCCACAAGTCGAAAAGGATCATGGCTGATGTATACACACTTCTGGTGGAAGTTGACGGCATGATGGTAGTGGACTGAGGACTGTTCGCTATCGATGCGCTCGGTTACGAGGCGCATGGCTACTGGGGAGCTATTGGACGGCTTCAGCCTCGAGGACCTCAGCAATCCTCATTGGTTGAAGTTGAATATCGTTCCTGCTTCGGCGACCTTAGTAAGCCTATATGAAACAGGGTACCTATTGCGAAGTACGGCGTAGTGCTAGAGAGGAAATGACTTCTAGGTGCGCAGTTAATTTCAGCTGCATCTGAAAGGATCAGTCGCGAACCGAGGGGCGGCAACACATCCAAATTCCCGTATTTCGCAGGAGAAGTCTGGGATGTTTGTGCGAAGTGTATGACAGTCGAAGTCTTGTCACGAACGTCAAGAGCAAATTTATTAGCTGTACACTGCGTGGTCCTCCGGCTTCATTTTCGGAGATGGGTGTTGCTCATAGAACTAGCTTAGAACACTAAGCCATTTAGCGTATTCAGGACTCATGCGAAACCTTGGCACTGAAGACAAATATTTTGGTGTTGTCGGGACATAACGACTAATTTTATAATAATTAGAGCAATGTATGACATTGAGGCACTTAGTCTTCCCTCTCACGTTATATTTTATCATCTGGTCTCTACCTATAGTTAGTTAATCGATGTTTGATCAATGTGTAGTTTTACACAAAAAGGGGGGGGAAATTTCTGTTTTCAGTGCCAAGGTTTCGCATGAGTCCTGAATACGCTAAATGCAGCGTTAGACCCAAGACTCACGACTAGGGCCGCGGAGCGGAGCGCTCTGGTCGGCTCATATTCTCATGATAGAGCTCGACCACTCCTCTCGTAAAACATCACACATGGGTAAGGTAAGAAGTCTTGGGAAAGAGGTACCTCCAGTCACCTCAGCCATGCAACAAGACATCAGAGCGCACATGCCACAACAGAGACGGCTCATCCAATTCGCTGTCGTCGCAACCGCCACATCACTCATCCTTCTATTCCTGAAATACAAAGGGCCCTTCGCGCCAGAGAGATCCGTGCTACCCACCTTATTCTCAGCCCACAAAGATGGCGGCGTCGATTGGTCTCAATTTGCCTATGTGCAATACGTTACATCTGTACCTTATCTCTGCAACTCCCTCATGCTGTTCAGCCGTCTCCACGAACTCGGAAGCAAAGCTGACCGTCTACTCCTCTATCCTCAACAATATAATTTGGACGAAAGCGAGGGCAATGCTGCAGGTCTACTGCTGAGAAGGGCCCGCGAAAACTACGGTGTCATATTGAAACCAATCGAGGTCCAGCATAAAGAGTCACTAGATTGTAAGTCAATGCGTCTCCGATGTTTATCAAATGGCCATGTTCCAAACGCTCCTCAGCATAAGTACGCTGGCTAAGAGAACACTGCAACAGCAACCTGGGCCGATAGCTTTACCAAATTGCACGCCTTCAACCAGACTGCATACTCTCGCGTCCTGCACCTCGACTCTGATTCCACAATTTTATCTTCCATGGATGAGCTCTTTCTCCTCCCCCCAGCAACGGTCGCCATGCCACGCTCTTACTGGGAGCCGCAAGAACCGCATATCAAGCTTTCTTCCCAACTCATCCTGATCACTCCCTCAACGCACCAGTACGAACGCTGCAGAAGCGCCATCGACTCGGCCGCTGCAACTGAGTATGACATGGAAATTGTAAACACCCTGTACCGAGACACGGCGATGGTTCTGCCACACAGGGTCTACGACCTCTATTCACGGGAATTTAGAATGGGGCCTGACCACAAAGACTACTTGGGTAATGACAACGAAGCAGTTTGGGACCCCGATGAGGCAGCCAAGACTGCCAAATTCCTGCACTTTTCGGACTGGCCGCTTCCGAAACCGTGGATAGAGCCAAGCCAGAGGATGTTGGAAGAGAATATGCCGCAATGCTTCGCAAAGGACGGCACGACACTGTATGGGAAGAGCGAATCTTTGTGTCGTGAAAGGGAGCTCTGGTTTGCGTTCTACAAGGATTTCCAAACGAGAAGGAAGAACATCTGCGGCGCTGCCATTTGATATTGGACATGAATCTTGGTCTTACATGGATAGTCTTGGAACGTGGATTGATTCGCGCAATCTCAACCGCTGTCACGCAGGATGACCCAGGCTTGCGTGACTTCTCTCATATCGTAGATGATGAAATACGTGTCTAATATACGCTATATAGGGGCTGGATCATCAAATAGCATTGTGGTTATCGAGGCTGCGGTCTCGGATGCTCGAAGCCGGAAGGAGGATGGGTGAAATGGCAAGCGTTCGGTACTTCTTACCCAGAGGCGAATGCGGCGTTCTTCAAGAGACTAAAACTGTGCTTGGGAATTCCCGAACAACGTTGTGTATATCTAGCTTCTCTATGTGCCTTCGGAACGGCTACTTTCTCACGCCCCTTTACCAGGCCTATCCCCTACCTCGTACGCAAGGCTACCATCATCAGCATTGGCTTGCCTTTCGAATTTCATGACGACTCCCGCAGTTTCATACCCGACCTCGTGTGGTTGGTGTCAGCGCTGGGTATGACTTGCCTCAACGGGCTCTCCGGCTTGTTCTTCATCAGCTACCCCAACCAGACTATCATCGCTAGACGAAGGAACGAGGGTAAAGTAGAAAGAAGAAATGGACTCTGGAAACCTGAACATCGCAGGACCACGCGAATGTGCTTGTGATACCGAAGAGGCCGGTTAAAAGGTTTTCGTCTGATGTCTGACAGCTTTGCTGGCCTAGGTGCTGCGATTGCGTCTGAGGCTATACTGATACCTGAGCCCATACGTCTAATAATTGGGCCTATTATACAAACACGAATTCAGCAGATAGTGAAAACAACGGAAGGGCGGCGACAGCAGAAGATGGTTTTGCTATTCTTAGGGACAGCGACAGGGCTCAAGGGGTATATTTGTATCAAAGGAAAGCGTTCTAATTTGTGAGAGTCCACCCACCACAGCCCAACCAAGACTATCAATCGATGCCTTTTCAATGGCTTTGCGGCTGAGTGGCCTCTACTAGTGCAAATAATAGGAATTAGGAACTTGGTGAAATTCCCTTACTGTATAAGGTACCTACCTATGTAGTAGCCCGTTGTAGATGGTAAAGCCTTCACGGCCTCCTGTTGTTATTCATGTCGGCCGAGGGCCAAAGTCCGGGTATTCTGTGTAACGGGCAGCCACACAACCTCTCCCTTGATATCTGTACATCATACAATGGAAACCCAACGATAATGGGCCATGTCCCAATTCTAGCATGGATTTTGATCGCGGTGACCCTTAGCGGCACGATCTGGCTCCTCGGTAGCGTCGCCATCTTCGCCAAAACCTGGATCTTCTCCGCTGTTGTAGAAGTGACCGAGCTCGAAGATGCATCCAAGACGAGCTCATACAACTCGACAGTCGACAGCCTGTGGTATCCACCCAGGGACACACTGATCAATAACCTGGGCGCTGTGACGAATGACGACGGCGTTTATGGCTTCATCTTCAACGACTCCTCCGCGCCGGCGGGCAACGACTACTATGGCGGATACAACTACTGCAACATGCCGCATGTGAATAAAAAAGCCTATGTCAAAGCCCCTGATGAATACACACTTGAATACGTGGAAGCTGTAAGGCGTCGCCCACACTTTCTGAGGAAATCATTCGCAATTCTGACCCAATCCAGATCCATCGTCATCACAAACGCACCCCGTACGCAGCCAACACCTTCCCCCACGAGTCCTACAGCTGGGACTGCAACGATGAAGGTCTCTTCTCATACGCCCGCCCTCTCAACCCAACCGGTCACGAATCCGCCTCTACATACCACTCCGTCTACACAAGCCCTTCGAACCCATTCGCCCCAGCCGGCTTCAACGGCACATGCCAATTCCCGCAGATCACAAGAGGCGGTCTAGACGATAGCTGGCAACACGGCAAAGATCTCTACGACACATACCACGACCTTCTCCATTTCCTCCCCGAGCGCGCAACGGACGACGTTGTCTACCGCGTAACCAACAACCCCATCACATCCCAAGTCGCAGGCATGGTCATCGCGGCTATGTATGGCTCCCTGACAGATATCCCAGTCAAAGTCCAACCTGCCAGTATCGACTCTCTCGAGCCAAGATACCCCTGCGCGGGCGGTACGGCGCTCTACAGCACCTACGGCGTCAACAGTACCAATCAAAATTGGACAGCCCACTTGACCGACTCCCACCTCCTCTTCAAAGACCTAGACGCCATAAGCGGCATTCCACCCTCAGACCCCCATTTCCACAAATCATGGGACCACTACTTCGACAACCTCTCCTCACGCCTCTGCCACTCCAAACCCCTCCCCTGCACCATCAACGAAACAACAACCTGCATCACCAACGCCCAAGCAGCTTCCGTCTTCCGCCTCGGCCTCTACGAATACAGCCACATCTACCGCTCCACCCCCCTCTCCCTCCACGCCAGCGTCGCTGCCTACGGCGTCTACATCGCCGAACTGGCGCAGAATATCCGCGACAGCATTGCAGGCAGCGCGGTGAAATATAGGCATAACGTGGCGCATGATGGGAGTTTGGCGATGTTGCTTTCTATACTCCAGGTTGATGAGATGGTTTGGCCTGGTCTTGGGGCGGAGATTGTGTTTGAGATTTTTAGCAAGACGGGTGGTGGGGAGGGGGCGAGGTGGGTTAGGATTTTGTGGGGGGGGGTGGTGCTTCGGAGTTCGTATCCGCGGCTTGGGAGTGTGGATATGATACCTTTGGATACGCTGTTGGGGTATTTTGATGGGTTGGTTGGGGTGGGTGCGAGTAGAGTGCCGGATCTGTGTGTGCAGATGCCGGCGAGCGTTGGCAAGCAGGGCGTGGATTTCTGCGTTGATTGCGGAGAGGAGTAGGGATTGGGGATGCTTGAGTGGGCTAGCCTGCTTCAGTGAGAGCTTGGCTTGTAGAGCCACTATCTAGACGTCTATGTAACATGAACCGTGCTTAAGTGGTTGATCTGTTTCGATTGATTTTTGTGGATGTCATCTTCGATGCGGCCTGAGCTTACCTTTCCGATGCCGTCAGTTCTCTGCATTGATTCTTGGCTTTGACCCACTCACTGAACATGTCAAAGGGCTGGACCCCACAGTTGACTGCCAATAAGTGCTCAGCTGTCACGGCAGTAAAGGCGGTCATTATGAAATCAATTTCCAAGGTCCCTGCCGCTCATTTCACCAGGTACAACACGAATTCGTCACTGATCAGCTTCCCCAACCCTCCTCTTCGCAAAAGTCGCCGCCACAATCATCGGAAACACAACCGTCGCCTCGCAATACACCTTCACACAATCCGCCCCCGCCTTAATCTTCCCCCAACTGACAGCCTCGTCCGGTCTCGCCCCGGCATCACTCCCATCAAACTCCTGCGCCGTGTTGATATACACCGCGCTCTCGGCGCCATCACGATGGAGGCACGCGTTCGCGATATGGTGTTTGACCAGGCCGCCGCCGAGGATGATCATACCGGCTCGTTTGGCGCCGCGGGCGAATTCGTTGATGCGTCGGATATCTTGGACGATGTCGATGATGAGGCGACGAGGGGAGGTCTTGAAGGTGTGGAAGTGGAGCATGTCGCCTAGACTGCCGTCTGTGAGGGCGGGACAGAAGATGGGGATGTCGTTCTTGTAAGCCCAGTAGAGGATCGAAGAGTCGTCGTTTATTTCTTTACCTAGTCGTGCTATGACGGTGCTGGGGGTCCAGATCAGTTCTTCGTCGCCGTCGCCGCGCTCGCGGCTGGCGGTTTGTTCGGCGAGGAGGGTGTCGAGGATGGGGACGATCCAGTCTTCGAAGAGGCCGTAGTTGGCGTTTGGGACGACGAGGTTGCCGATGCGGTTCATGCCTTTCTCGCGCAGGTGGGCGCCGTTGGCGGTGAAGCTGCTGAGGTAGGTGGGGCCGAGGCATTTGATGAGGTCTTCTTCGATGCCGCCGGCCGTGGTGACGATGGCGGAGACGTGTTTGTGTTCGACGAGGTAGCGGAGGACGGAGCGGAGGCCGGAGGAGACGAGGTTGGAGGTGTAGCCGAGGAAGATGGTGGTTTTGGCGTCGGTTTCGGGGTCTCGCCAGTCTTTCTGGGAGGGGGGGTTTAGAAGTGGGGCTTTTGCAGGTGGTGAGGGGTGTTGGCGCAGACCATGTTATTGATGATGCGAGCGGCTTCTGCGACTGCGGCGCTTTGGAAACCCATGTTTGTCATGCTGGTTACGAGCTCGGCGGCTGTGATGTCTTTGTTCCTGCGGTCGTAGTCGTTGAATTCGGGGCCTTCGACTATAGGGACACCTTCAGGAACTGGTGCGGAAGATTTGAAGACGGCATCGTGGGATACACTTGGTGCTGGTTCATTCACCACAGGATTGCCGATTGTAGCTGTCATGACAATATCTTCTGGTGGAAAATGGGAATGTTGCTGAGTACAGGCGATTATGCCAGACTTTCGATGAACTGAAAAGACCCCTGGGCAAACGCAAACAAGACTGGAAGGTTAAAATCGGATTATGTGGCCAGGATAAATGGTGTACTGGCGACAGATATAAACTGATCGAAGGAACACCGCCTTCTACACGCACAGTTGGGAACTCAATCGCATAAATGTCGACCGCATCACTCGAAGATGTGACCTCGCCCAATTCGGGTCACTTTATGCCCAGAATGATTTGCAATGTCGTTCATTGTTGTACTGAAAGAATGACTGTTGAAGGATTTGATAGTGGCCTTGATCAGGTTAGAATAGCGTCGTATCTTAGGACTAAAAGGGTAAAGCGTGCCCCTTAGTTGTTTCCAGCGATGAAAACCTTTTACTCACTACTCCGTATCGTGGTTTGCTTATAAAAGACGTCTAGGGACTGGATGACAATCTTCGAGATGACAATGTCAGTCGATGTGGGGACATTCCCATCACATGTCGTGATGAACATGGCGTTCAGGAACGACACGGTTCCTGATGGATTGAGTCCTGCCTTGATGCAATTATACTCGTCTTTGGTCTCGAACTCATCAACGGATTGCGTCGATCACAATTCAATCCTGTCCTAATCAGACCAGCCACAAGATCATCTTTGGTACCGGCTCATCGCTATGCTCTGCGTTCGTCCCACATTTGAGATTCATACAGCATCTTACAGCATCTTACAGCATCTTCTTTTCGATGCATTACCCGGACTGCGGCTAGACTATGCTCAGATTCCCAATGGATCCACCAACAACCAACAAGATCATTCACGGCCCACATTCGACAACCCTGGCCTCAATTGAGGTCGACATAAGATTTAGTGTACCCGCATCTGAACGATGAGCGTCTCCGAGGAAGTGGATATGTTATCTACAGGACCGCAAAGATCTAGCGCACACGCGACTTCCGCGCTGCCTAATGACGTTCATATTACCTCTTATCGTCCTCATCCCAAGACAGTAATTCCAACGTCAGCTTTGACAACGACCTATGTGGATTCTGAGCTCTGTGGTGGAGACCTGTGTTTGGTAGAGACTTTGTGGAGATGTTGAAGGTGTCGAGGACACAAATGACGTTGACTGAATTGATCGAGTGTCGGATTTCTTTGTATAACAAGTAATACCGCATCAATGGTCTCTCCGTCCGCCGCTCGAGGCTTTGACAAAGAGACAGAAGGACTAACAGAATGGACTCCGGATCAACGCCTCGATACAGCATGGGCTCGGATTCCATTAGCTTCTTTCACTAGCCGGATGAAAAGATCAGGGACTCTTCTCTTTCGATCTTGTTAGATGCTGGCAGGAGAAAATTGTTGAAGCCAACAGACTCATCTACCTCAAACACATCCTAAGCTAATCAGATCTCGGTTTCAAATCCGTCTCTGCTTTGTCACTAACGAGCAAGATCACAGCGTATGAGAACACATGTATGGTCAAGGCTGGGATGTCGTGTACTTAGGAAATATCCCGGCAGAGACTTGCAGGAATAGCACAGTCTTGAAAATCCTTCCCTGCATTCGGAAAACTTCAAAGTTGGAGCGGACCGAAAGAATTGCATTATTGCCATCGAATATTCTAAGCTCGGGTCATCTCAGCGCACGGTCACGACCCCAGGATTCGAGCGGATATGTGCAGTCGCTACACTACTACGCCACGCAGCTGCAAAGGGCCGCTAGCGAAGATCATAACGTTGTTGTGAGTGTGGGGTGCAGCAAAGATCCCAGGTGTCGTGGCGGAAATGGGGTTGAGCAGTGAGCTGCTACGGGTAGATACCGAGACAGCATACCCAGCCCTCATCCAATCGAAGGTCATGGAATGTACGTTCTTCTGACAGATGAATCTTTTCTCATGGTGGATCCCACATGCATTGGTGGTTTAGTCTCTTCATATGATACAGGTAAGTGAGCAGGAACTCTGGGTGCTGTGGGTGATTATCTGTCATTCTGTCTCCATTGCGTACCTTATTTGTACATGCTTTCCTTTCAGCATGATTTATCGAGCCATCATTGGTTGAGATTTCCTTATCTTAAGTCTTGGCAGACAGTCGATAGCGCCCGGTCCACTTTCTCCCATGGGACACATCGTCCGTTGCTTACCTAGCTTACTTAAGATAAGTTTATATGGGGGTCAGTTTGGCGCGTATTACGGAATGCAGCCTGATGGACTTCCTTATCCTTACCCCTGATTCGTTGTTCGGTGACAGCCGTCCGTGCCCGTAATCAGCGCAACCGTTGCAAAATGCAATCCTTATTTTGCCAAGGATCGTGCAGCTTTGCAGACGCAACTTGATATGCACAATCTGCAGATCATTAACCCTGACTCGGCTATACGTCTTTCCCATTGGCTGGCGACCATTACCACCCATAGAGAACACAACGGCACTCCGATAAGGCTCAAGTCGTTTATTTGCCCTGGAGTTGCTTGACGTTTGACAGCCTCCACGAGGCAACTGCACCTCATCATGCTCTTCTGAGGTCGTGTCCCCGTAGTGTGGTGCTACATAACTATTCAGGGTCCCTGAGACACTCTTCAACAAATTCCTCGTCTCCCTTCGACTTTCCACACCTTCTACTGAATCTCCCAGCAGTCTCTCGATCTCTCACACGCCATGTCGGTGATCAATCCTCCATGGCTCGACAAAGGCGACAATGCCTGGCAAATGACTGCTGCGACCCTTGTCGGTCTGCAGTCAGTGCCAGGACTGATGATTCTGTACGCCGGTATCGTCAAGAGTAAATGGGCCATCAACTCTGCCTTCATGGCCTTCTACGCCTTCGCGGCAGTCCTGATCTGCTGGGTCATTTGGGCTTACAAGATCGCCTTCGGAAAACACATGTTACCCTTCGCCGGCATACCGGGCCCCGCGCTCTCCATGGAATACGAGATGACCCAAGCCCTCTTGCCCACCTCCGGCATTAGCGCCGCTTTTCCAATGTCGACCATGGTCTATTTCCAATTCGTGTTCGCAGCCATTACCCTCGTCATCACAGCCGGCGCATTCCTAGGACGGATGAACTTTCTCGCCTGGGTCATCTACGTGCCACTCTGGCTTACCTTTTCCTACTGCGTCGTCGCATACTCGATTTGGGGCGGTGGATTCCTCGCAGTCCTTGGCGTCATTGACTATTCCGGCGGCTATGTCATCCATCTTTCCTCCGGCACCGCAGGCTTCGTAGGCGCATGGTGGATCGGCCCTCGCCTGGACGCCGATCGCACAGACAACCGCCCAAACAATATTGGCAGCGTTTTGGTTGGCGCGGGCATCCTCTGGATCGGCTGGAACGGTTTCAACGGCGGCGACCCTTATGCCGCTAGCGTGGATGCTGGCGTTGCGGTTTTGAATACCAACATCTGCTGCGCGATGAGCATGCTTTCTTGGACCCTCTGCGATGTGATCTACTACAAGAAGCCCTCCGTGATAGGTGCCGTCAACGGTATGATCTGCGGTCTCGTCGCCATCACCCCCGCCGCGGGCGTCATTGCTGGCTGGAGCGCGATCGCGATCGGTTTCGGCTCAGGCACCGTACCCTGGCTCAGCATGAACATTTTCGGCAAAAAGGTCCCCTTCATGCGCTCAGTGGATGACGTCCTAGGTGTGTTCCATACCCATTTCGTCGCCGGCATGATCGGCGGTTGTTCCACTGGTATCTTCGCCACCATCTCCGGCTGTGCGGCATTCGGCATCGCCAACCCCGGCGGCGCCATCGAGGGCAACGGCGTCCAAGTCGGGTATCAAATCGCGGGCGCCATGTTCGTCATCGGCTGGAACGTGGTGTGGACGTCGTTGATCATGGCCTTCATCAAATATGTGCTGCGGATCCCACTGCGGATGTCGGAGGAGGATCTGGTGCTGGGCGACTACGCGTGTCATGGCGAAGAGGCTTATGTGTTTGCGGAGGGGAGCAGTGGGTTTGTGAGTGGGACGCTGAGGGGGAAGGAGATTGAGGGGGTGCCGATGGGGGAGGATAAGGGGGGGATCGTGATGGGGAAGAGGTTGAGTGTGGATGAGAGGAGTAGTCCGAATGCGATGAGTTTGGCTGCTGATGCGGGGGAGATCAAGAGGGATTGATTGTTTGATACCCAGTGCTGTTGCGAGACGAGCTTGATGTAATAATTCTCGATCTTGGATACGAATGGAAAGAACTCTTACTCTTGATATACTTTATGCGTTTTACTACCTATCGTCTTCGAGGAAGAAATTCTCTACTGGAAGTCCACTCAGCTGCATTAACCCATATCATCAAGCATCCTTAGTACACTACCGTCCTACCGGCCTACCATCCGTCCCTTTCCCCATACCCCCCTCACTCTCCTCCCTCCTCCCTCCTGCCTCCTCCCTCCCCGCTCCCCGCTCCCCGCTCCCCGCTCCCCGCTCCCCGCTCCCCCTACCCCTTCCCCCTTCCTTCTATCCAATCCAATCCAACTCCCATATCCACATATCCAATCCACAACTCCCATATTCCATATCCCATATCCACAAACCCCCAAATGATCGATGACTAGTCCATAACAAGCTAGAAACCGCAACCCGAATAGTCGATGGTCGATGGTCGCTGGTGGTGAGTGTGGGGGTGGGGGTACGGGGTTTGTCATGCCATGCACTTCGGTGTGCAAGGTTATACGTTGAGAGATTGAGAGGGATTTGTAATTTGGGTTCTCAGAAGAAGGGGGTAAGAGAGGGTAGAGAGCGTTTGGTGGTGAGGTATGTGAGTGATTAGGTTTGTATGTGTGTGGGGGGTAGGGGGAAGGAGCTCGTTTTTTCTTTCTGAAGGGGGGCGGAGGGGGTTGGGGGTATGTGATATGATATGGTATAGGGATTGATAGGTGCCATCACCCTTCGTTGCGTATATTTCCGTGTGCCAGATAGGACGCCGTTGGATGGTGCTTTGGTATCGAAATTTTTGCTTCAGATGAAAGAGGGTTATAGGGGTTGTGAGAGATGAGCTGGGTTGTGTGTGGGTGTTGCTTGGGGTGAGGGTGGAGGGGAGGTGCTGGGTGCTAGGTGAATGGTATAGGTATAGGCAAGGCGAGTTTTGGGGGTGGCTTGGGGGTTGTATCTTTCGGTATGGCATGGTATGGTATGGTATGTGGTTGGGTTTTTGTGTAGTGTGGAGGGAAGGGTGGTATACGGTACATGGGATACTTATGTGGAGGAGGGGGTGGAATTGTTTTGTGTATGTTCGAGACTAAATGGATGGTAGGGTGGGAGTTTTCCCCGGGGCGGGGGGGGGGGGGATCTTGTGGGGAGTTGGGTTTGCGTTTTTAGGGGATGGGGGGCTTGTGGTGTGGGTTTATGGGTTGGTTGAGTGGGTGTGATTGGGATGGGTTAGGTTGGGGAGGAGATGGAATTCGTGCTGGTGGAGGTGTTGGTGAGGGGTTAGGGAGGTGGTTGTGAGATTCTTGTGATTGCTGTGGAAGAGGCATTAGCCGGCGAGTATTTGAGAGCAAGCGGATGCCTGGGCATAGGTGAGAATGGGAGAGCGCGCAAGATCTGAGTAGTGAGCTGGATGTAATTCGCAAAATATTCAGCCACAGTGGTTGGGTGGATAATTGGAAGTCTCAGATTCCTTGCTGGCTCCACTAAGGCTGCGAAGTGTAATAGGATGAAATAGTGTTAGCCTGGCATAGGTTGATGATAGAGGTAGAAGACGAAGTCTGTAATGCGAAGATACTCCAGAATCCTATGAAACATCCTCCAAGTCAATACATGAAAACAATGGTCTTAATGCCTATCTAGGATTTCTTGAAGGGATCTCTGGGGTTGAGGTTAAGCTTTAGCAATCCCACAAACTCATAGATATGGAAGGAGAGAGAATCTTTTGAACAAAGTAAGAGACGGGGTGCCCTTCATGTACAATATGCCAAGGTCTAGTCAGGCAAGACATGATCTAGTCCAGCGATGGATTTCAAAACATCTTTTTCCTCATGCTGTCCGAGTTCGGGGAAGCGAAAATCAGCAAAAAGGAAAGAAAGGCGTTACAGTTCGAGCAAATTCATGGTAGCGACATCTCTGTAGCTCAGTTGCCAAGTCCCCCGGCGCAATATGGATACCGGACGCCCACTCGTGACTCGAGAGAAGAAGACGAAAATTTAATAGAGTTTTTTCATGTGGTTGCAGATAAGAGGACCAATTTTTCCCCATCACAATTCCAAAGACCATTGATCATTCAATACCTGCGCTACCTGTACGAGCACTTCGTTAAGAACGTCAGCAATTCTTCTAGCTCCTCCGATCTCGCGTTTCGGCCATGCCTCCAATGAATAGGTCGTTGATAGATTTCTCCCGTCCAAGTTCGTCGCCGACACATGCGGCAGCGGCAGCGCCATCGAAGAGGCATCTCCTTGCGCACGAATCTCCAGGCACAAACAAGGGGCCGAAACACCCTGGGCAGCACTATCCTGTTGTTCCTCGAGGCATGAGAGCCATATCAATTTCCGAGGCAGTCTTCAGAGTCGGCCACACGGCTTCCGAGGTCTACAAGCGATTTGTCGCCGCTTTATCAACACACAAACGGGCGACCAGAGATATTCTGATCACAGACTGTTGACGCAGACTCGCGCGCTGCTTCTGGTCATTGGTGGTTGTTGGTAGAAGTAGGAGAAAGGAGAGAGTTGGAAGAAAGAAGGCGCACGCGGGAGAAATTGGAAAGCCAACATGCCATCAATCTCAGCCAATCAGCCGCCACCACTCGCGCTAAAGCAAGCGAGACAATGTCATTGAGCCTCATCCTCTGTCAGTGACCAGTATGGAGACTGTTCCTTGTGCAAAGGCCATTTGTTGCATCGGAACGTGTTGAGGAAACGCTTACTACACACACATCCATCTGAGCCAGGCAATTCGATTTTCATACCCTCCGTCTGCAGCACTACACCGACGCGCTTGCTGATTGGCCCATCTGAAATCGAGAATACAAGCGACGTGGGCAGACGCTCACTTTGTTGTTACCCTGGTCGCCACTTATCTCACTCTGTTGAATCGATCAAAATCCCCAGTCACGAAGACTACCAGCCCGACTACGGCCTTCACGACGAACGTGTCCCTCTCCTCGACAGAACACCGCCTATATCGTACCCCACGCTTGACAATGTCCTATGTCTTCACGGCCCCCCAATATTGCCACAAACGACTCCCGTTACCCGAGAGATCGAACACCACCCAGAGCACTTGCTAGGCGTCCATCAGCATCACTCAATGATGCGCCCCTTAAACCCAATGAGTCAGGATACCGGACGAACGATTCCCACGGCTATCAAGGTCGTGGCCGTGAACCTCCTAGAGAACCCCCAAGAGGGCCGAAGGCGCTTATAGACGGAACAAGAGGAGGGGGATATATACCCAGGGGACGGGGTGGAGTCCCTGGTCGTGGAGATGCAAGAGACAGAGATTACCGGGATACCAAGGACGAGCCATTCGCAAGGAGGGGAAGAGGTCAAGATTGGGGCGTAGGGCGCGATAGGTCCAGATCGCCGCCCGTAAGAGACTTCAGGGATCCTAGAGATCAAAGGGATTATGTACCAAGGGAAGATTCGCGAAGAGAAGCAAGAGAGTCTCTACCCCCAATCGCCTCAGACGCTTTCCCACGTGGTCGAGGTGGGCTTCGCGGTCGGGGCAGAGGCAGAGGAGATTGGGATTACAAGAGAGGTCATGAGCACATAGCCGAGGAGCGAGAACTTCCTGGCCCTCGCAGCCGCTCTCGCGAACGTGATTGGAAGAGGAAATTTCGAGATGATCGAGACCGTGAACGCGACCTCGATCTCAGCCGTCGGGATGATGAGATCAGGAGAGAGCGCGAAGATCGTGATCGTGATGATCGGATCAGAAGAGAACCGCCTCCTTTCCGTCCAGATTCCAGGAACTCCACTGGTGGGGCGCCAACCCCAAAGACCTCTCGCTCGACATCGACAACCTCAGTCCATCTAGCTAATTTGGATCGGTACGCCCACAACAACCGGGAATCACGAGATGCATTACACGAACCAAAATCGAGATATTCTGTCCCGAATGTCGATGTAAAACCCTGGAGTGTAGAGAAAGGTCCAGAAAGAGATCTGGAAAGGGGCGAGATACTCCTGAAACGCGCAGAGACTGAAAGGTATGACGACCGAGCGGTCTCTCCTCCACAAGCGCCTCCAGTACCAGCTTTTGGTTCCATACCTCAGCGGGCACCTCCAGCGGCTCATGAGACAGTGTCGAAACAAGCTTCACCTACAGATCGATCTCCCTTGATCCACCCATCTCGTCTAGGCTTGCTGGAGCCCCCAAGAGAGGCACCATCCGCACCCAAGGCACGTAATCTGAGCAATGCGCCCACTGCGCCAAAAGCACAACAAGTCTCGGAAAGGTGGTCAACGAAGGATGTATCGGACTCCATAAGACGCCTGACCGAGAATGACAGCAAAAAGTCTGGTATACCAAAAACAGTGACGGGCCAAGTGAACAGTATTGCCAAAGGACCTCCTTTTGACCAAGTCCGCAATATATCCAAGCGCTTTTCGAATGGTGACGTCGATACTCAACCTCCTCGGTCCATATTGCCCTTGCACGGATTTCAGGATCCTGCGAAGCCATCTGTGAGGAAAGCGGTTGAAGAGCAGGGTCGCAATGGCGGAGCTTCCCTCGCTGGACCATCTGTGTCCATACCTAGAGCGCCATTGGGTGACATGTCGAATCAGATATCTCCAGTGAAGATTCCGACTGGGCCTCGAGCGGAACGTGCTCCCTCCTCAATCAATCAGCCACCCCCTCCTCTCCTTCGGGGACCTCCAAACAGGGGACCGTCCATGATGCAACGTGGAGGGCGTGGAGGAGCTTGGTCCTGGGTGAACCCGGATTTGCCCAAACATACTCCCCGTGGTCCTTCCATAATGAACAAGGTACCAGCCAAGAGGGATTCGCTTGGGGAAGAGAAGAACAAAATTGGCCCACCAAGCACTGAGTCAGCGGCCTCTGCCATTGCCAAGTGGCATCGAGCCCATGCACCTCCCACCATTACAGCTAGCCAGCATACAATGAAGGACATTGCCCCATCACAGCCTTCACCTGGAATTATGGATGGATTGATCAATACACGCAAGAAGCTTGAAGAAGAATCCGACGATGACTCAGAAAAGGATTCGTCCACAGCCTCAGATAAAGACAAGGAAGATGAGGAATCTATCGAGGGCGTCATCGAACTGGGAGAGGAAGACTATGCAGAAGCCGAGAAGAAATTTGACCGTGAACTGCAAGCACTTGAAGCAAGAAGACCACCGACCCCTCGAAGTCACCCCCAACTCCTAGAATTGCTTGAAGAATTGGATGCTCTTGCTAGCGCCTTGGAAGAGAAGATGAATAGAGGATCAGTGGATCGAGAGGCTATTCCTGCACCGGTGCCTACAGGATTACCATCTCCTCAGGTGGACGACTACGAGGAAATGGACTACAAGCAGGAGACTAGCATTTCTCCTATTTCAACTAGTGCGCGACCACTCACGCCGACTGTTGGTAGTCTCCCATTCTTGGTCGATGGTCCACCGACTCCATTCTCCGAAATCGAAGATCTACAAGAGGATCTTGATCGACAACAAGGGGTAGAGGCTATAATCATCGAGAAATTAACGAGGCGTCATCAACGATTGCAATCTGAAAATTACAACATCAAGGGAACATTTGCGGAACGCTATAAGTTCTGGCGAATGTCTGTGGAGGATTTCGAGGACGCGAGGAGAACCGAGGATAATTTAGCTGATCCGTTGGTGATGGATGACATACCTTTACCTGCACCAACGCCTTCAGTCGTCGGTAGGCGTGGGAGAATTATCAGCGAGGAAGGCTTTGAAGAGGTGATCAAGATATCTCAAGAGACGGCTGCCCGGGAGGAACAGGCCAGACGGGAACGGGAAGCGCCAGTCTACGTCCCCCCCGAAACTTTCAACCCCGAGCGAGAGGCCGTCGTACCAGATATGCTCAACATGTATGAGGCCCGAACTTGCGTGTATAGAGATACAAACAACTTGGTTGATCCCGAGCTTGCATTAGAAGCTTTATGCTTTGTGCCAAAAGCAGACGACTTCACTACTGCAGAGCACGAAACCTTCCTATACAATTATCTTCTGTACCCCAAGAGGTTCGGCATGATAGCTGAAGCACTAAAAGATCGTGACTTCAGAGATTGCGTACAGCATTACTACCTCACGAAGATATCAGTGGGATACAAAGACCAAGAAGCTGCGTTCATGAAGACGAAGAGGGGCAAAAGGCTAGCAAGCCAGTTGCGTGGGATGACACGTCCTAGAGCAAGCGGCTTGATGTCTACATTTGACGGGATGGTGGAAGTGGACCCCCAGAGTATCGCACTGACAGAAAAGGGCCGGCCAAGGCGCGCTGCAGCACCAACATTTGGAGATGTTCCAGAAGCCGAGACTACTGCGGTAGCAGCAACACCTGTACGGCGAGGCGCCGCTGCCAGCAAAGAAACTCCAGGTGGAATCATGAGTTCAGAGAAGCCGACTGCCACCAGACGAACAAGAGCACCTGGCAAAGAAAAGCCGGGCAGGAAACCAAAGAATCAACTGCTTGCCGCAGCTCCTCGACCTTCCCCTCAGAAAAGCCTCACGGAAAATGTGCGAGGTGTGAGCAGAGAACCTGTCTTGGAAAGCGAGCCTCGCATTGATGATCTTGAAAGTGCGCAGTTGCTGGCTGGGCTCAGCAATGGACAGCCATATAAGATGCAGGCCTTCCCAAAAGCACCCCCTGAATGGTCCACCAGCCAATCACAGCCTATAAGTATGGATCAAATACCACAGCATGTTCCGCTACCTAACCAGGACCAACTGCCTCCGCCACAGCCAAAAGCCGGAACCCCACAAACGTCCAGCTATTGGTCAGTGCCTGAGCAACAGGACTTTCACAATTTAGTTCGTCATTTTGGAACAAATTGGCAAGCCATCGCTGCTACAATGAAGACCAAGACGCACATCATGGTAAACAGGATTTCGTGACCTTCGGTATTGACTACGCTAACAATGTTTTCAGATCAAAAACTTCTACAGCCGAAGGATCAAAGATGGAACCCAGGGCCAGCTGTTAGAGCAGGATGCTCAGCAAGCTGATGCCCGGATATCCAATGGAGAAGACATGGGGTCTTTGCCGGCTCCGGCGCCTACAGGGGAAAAGAGACGATACATGTATAATATACTGAAGCAGGAGCAGAGACCATTAGCTCCAAGTACACCAGAAAATTTCGAGGTTGAGATCGATTCTCCTAAACCTCAAATAGCAGCAAAACAGTCGAATCCAACACGGTTCAAGCAAGACCCCCCGAAATTCACGGCATTGGCTTCAGCCGAGCAAGGTGCGGCGCAAACATCAGAACAGATGATCGCGCAGGGTCCTTTCAGCTTGGAAAATCGCATCACCATACCTCTACAGACCAAGACTCAGCAACATGTCATAGGTCCACACCTAGGCACCTTTGTCCCTTCAGAGCGAGATCGGGTTCATTTCTCGACAAGGGATACGATAAAAGAACAAGAACAGCGGGAGATGCAACAACGGCAGCAGCTGCATGAGACTCAAGAGCGAGAGGTACAACGGCAACCAGATCGGGAAGACCTTTCGCATCATCAGCCTCGTGTATCCCAACAGGAAAATGAGCAAGCTCCTCTTGCTTACCAACCGCGCGGTTCAAATCTAATGTCTTTACTTGGTCAGCCACCGTCTACCGCTCACTCTGGATTAAATAACACCATCGAAATCAAGTATGATGAGAAGACTCTAGAGTACATTCAGTCGCGGCAGAGAAAACAGCAAGAGCAGCAGGAACAGGTTCACAAGCAACAGCGCGAACAGCATCAAAGACAGCAGCAGCAACAGCAGCAATCGATACAACAGCATCCCCTCCAACAATTGTTGCAACGACAGGCGCCTATCGATACATCGATGCGTCGGCTGGGCTCTGGTGCTTTTGGTAGTACCGCCAATCACTTCACCCCAACTCAGTCACCTGCGAGTGCAAGTCTACCAATGCCAATGTCTCCTCCAGGCGAGGCAATAAGACCAAGTTCAGTGCCTGTCAATGCGTCTGCCCAACTACCTCCGCCGGCTGCCCCGCCGAAGAAGTCTAGTATCATGGATATCTTAAACAATGACAGCGAACCGCAGCCTCGGAAGCGGTTAAGCGATCAACAAAGGCCTGCTGCTCCTACCCCACCGCCTCCACCAATCATCTTTCCGTCGGCACCCCAACCAATGCAACAACAGATGTCAAGACGAGAAACGCCATCGGAGCCTCTCGCACTACTGCAGCAACAGCAACAGCAACAGCAGCGGCCAGCGTTCGGTCAGCAGATCCAACAGCAACAACAGCTTCGGGAACCCATACGCAACTGGGCCGCTGCAGCGCAGCAAGTGGGACAACCACGTTCATGGATGGAGGAAAGACCCGCTCAAGCACAATCGGCGATCTCGCCTCCAGCACAGTCCTCATATCTCGCAGCATCGACGCGACCGGCTTTCCAAGTCTTACAGCGTAACCACGTGCCAAGTCCTCCACCCTTTGCACATCCATCACACTCGAGAACCTCGTCCTACTCCAGTAACGTGCAGTCGTCTCATCATCATCAGCAACAGCAACAGCTACAGCAGCAGCAGCAGCAGCAGCAGCAGCAGCAGCAGCAACAGCAGCAACAGCAACAAGCCTCCATGCCGTCGACGCCTGCCGAACCCAACCTTCGTCCGTCACCGTACGCCTCGCTCAATCTATCACAGCAGTCTCAACAATCTCACCAACATCACCGACAACAGCAGCAGCAGCAGCAGCACCAACACCAACAGGTGCAGCAACAATTGCAAATGCAACAAACGGCACGCGAACAGCAGCAGCGACATGCTCAAAGGCAACAGCAGGAGTATGTCCTCCAGCAACGGGAAGCGCAACAGCAGGGAATCATGCGAAGACAGCAGCAGGAGCAGCAGCAGCAGCAGGAGCAAGAACCGTATGAAGTCATGATGAGGCAAAGACAAGAACAAGCGAGGCGCGAGCAAGAGGAGAGGGATGGACGGTTCAATAGACCTGCTTCTGGATATTATGGCGATGGTGGTGGAGGGGGTGTGGGGAGGGGTGTGGGCGGTGGGTTTGAGGAGAGGAGATGATGAGATGGGATGGGATGAGGTGGCTATGTATGAAGGGGGAGGGAAGGGGCTGGGATCTGGATTGTAGATACGACACACATTGCGCTCTTTTAAGCGGGGTAGGATTTCGTGGATGACGGCCTATGATTGATGATTTCAGCGTACAAACTGGGTTTCTGGGCGGTTGTGATACCCGGTTCGATTTGTATAGTAGGATAGCATAGGTGGTTGTTCATACACCTGGCTGTACATAGTGATGGTGTCTTAGCATATCATGAATCTCTCATCCTTCCTGTCGTGCAGCTAGGATGCATTTAGTGATGGACTGCTGGGTAGGTAGCTGCTGTTTGAAAAATAATGTATAATAACGTATCTATCGTGGTTCAAAGATGGTGCTTTATGAACTAACCTGACCAGCATATACCACCCCCCTTCCTCTTCTCTCTTCTCTATTCTATCATTCAGTGCATACATTATAGATAGATAGATGGCGAGGGAGGGTGCAGCGTGAAGCGAAGTGAACGGCAAGGTACGGGGCAGGAATGAGATTGGGAACGTGGGGGAGTATTTGGGTTGTGGGATAGAGGGATAGAGTGTGGGTGTCTATATGAGATGGAGAGGGTTGGATGGGTTGGTTGGTTAGTGACATGGATGGATGGATGGATGAGAATGTGAGCAGATATGATTGAGATAGTCAGATCGACTACGCAAGCAAGACACCGAGCATACATGCATGCATGCATGCAAGTGACCGAGTGGAAACACGCTGAAACAAAAAAGTCTCAGACCTTATCGATAGATATGTCACTCCCAGCCAACATCAAATCCTCACCCCCAACTCCCCAAAACCTACACTTCCAGCTCTCACCCTCTCACCCTCTTCCTCTCCTCTCCCCCCCCACCCGCTTCCTTCCCAAATATGCCTCCATCCCCCGTCCCGCTGCCGCCGCGCGATATGCCTTCAACGCCGGCGCCCACACCTCAGCCTCGCCGCTCTGCCACGCTTCGTCAGTCACGACATATGCGAGGAAGAGGGATTTGGCTTCTGTGACTTTGGCGTGGAGGGCTGGAGGGTTTTGGAGGCTGTTGGGTTGGTTGGTTAGCTCGTTTGGAAAGGAAAGGGTTGGTGCGGTTGGTGGATTTAGAAGGGGGAGGGGTTGCTCACAGGGCTTGGATTTTTGAGGTTTCGAGTTGGAGGAGCATGCCGGTGAGTTTGGTGGCGAGTTCGGGTTCTAGGGCTTGGACTTTGGTGTAGAGGGTGTGGGATAGGATTTCTGTCTCTGATACTTCTTCGTCAAAGACGTCGGTCATTTCTTGGTCTTCGCTTTGCTCCGCTCTCGCTCTATCCTGAGCAGCCCACATCTCAATCTCGATATCCCATAGACACTCTCGCTCTCGCGTCCCAGATAGTCTTTCCTTGTCAGCCAATCGCTGCAGCTCTCTGTCTTGATCTTCCCTAGCTTGTGCACGCTCTTCAGGCGTCCCAGCTATGAGCTTATGATTCCATCCAGACTGATTCCCAGGAACAAGATCCATGTCGATGGCGCAATCCTCGACTTCTTTGCTGGTAGCGGTCCCTTGTTCGTCGCGCTTCCACAGTAGACGACGGCGGCCTACTGCTCGAGCTTGCTCTTCGGTGCCGCCTTGGTCTCTGCACATCTGCATCAATTTCTGCAAGCCTTGCTTTGCGGCTTGTCTCGCCTCTCGGCGTTCCCTCTCTGCCTCGACTAGCAAGCGTGATGCGTTGTCCCTTACCTTTTGGCGGCGATCCGTTTCGGCTTTGTCAATCGTCGCCTGGTCTTTCACATTATGAAGTTCGATGAACTTGTCGTATGACATGATTTCAAGGAAATTCCGCTCCCAGGCAGAGTCCGATCGTAGAAGACCGAGCTTCTGTCTATCCGGCTCGCCCAGTCCGTGCTCGAGGTAGCCGTAGCCCTTTTCGTAGCGCTTGGTCACACGGTCACCAACTTCATGTGCTTTCGAATATCCAAGTACGACATGGAATTTGCGATGCTGATGTAGGTGAATCCCGGCCCATTCAGAAAACCACTGGATGATCTCCTCATCATTCGACCGTATGGCCCCATGATCTACCTCAGCAGATGCGAACGTATCGCCTGTCCATTCCTTGCGACCTCTTGGGAGATGTGATGCCGCGATAACAGGGGCCTCACGAAGTGGGACTTCAGAATCCCACACCTGGACCATCAGGCCATAGGGCTCCTCAACTCGAGTAAGAAGGGCCCAGATCTCGGTATAGACGTCAGCAAAAACCTGCATAGAGAACCCAAACGGGGTCTGCCCGGATTCTTCGCAGCTTAGATCCTGGATGTCCAGAAGCCATTCTCGAATTCGTGGACGCACTGCAATCTTCCAGATTCCAGACGGTTTGCTAGGTAGGTGGAAGAGTCGGAACCACCTAAGCATCCTCAGGGCTTCATGCGGGTGATACAGAATCAACGATGAGGTGAGGCAGATGACGCCACCATGGGGAAACAAGCGTACTAAATGAGGATGATCTTCAATCTCCAGATCCATGGGTGAAAGCGATATCTTCCAGACATTTATTTCGCCCTGGTAGCGAAAGAATTTGGCAAGGTGGGGGAGCTGGTCCGGACGTCCACAACAATCGTGTAACTAAGGTATATGTTGGTCTAGTCAAAATTTCAAATGGAGGCTCTCATTTCGATGGACTTACAATGATTGCGCCGGACTTGACATTGTTGCGGAAATAGTCCCATGAACCGTTCTTTTTAACATCACAAGAGCCAATGTCTTGCATGCTGTAGATGGCATCTACTCCGTTTTCCCTTAGGAAATCGACGAATAAATCATGCTCTTCAGAGACCCGCCAACGTACTGCCAGACGTTTTGACTCGTCTGGCTCGTAATTCTCGCAATTAGCGCAGTGAAAACAGAGGAAAAACTTCTTCGCAAGTGGATATCTTTGGATGCCGTTCGACGCAATGAGGCGGTCGAAATCAATATCAAATATATCTCGAAATACAGCGCTAATTGATCTCCCTTCCTCGACCGATGTGTCGTTAATCTTAGCCTGGAATGCCTCGTATTGTTCAAGGTCCTCAACGCGTCGATGATTAGCCACGTTAGGCTCAGTCTCTTCTACCAGCCGCTGAGGCATTGGGTTTCGGATCGCAAACCGGAGCACTGCTCCAGGAGGGACGGTTGGAAGGCCGTCTTCAAGAAATCCCCAAATCGACGAATGAGCAGGCCAGATTATCATGGAAAATTGGTTCGCAAATACTATGGCGGTTGACAGTTGGCATGCCAGCAAATGTGCAACGGCATCATACTCTTCTTGAGCTTCAGGAGAGGGTACAATATACCCCGAACCAATATACTCCGTTGTCTCCTTCTAATCGTCAGTGACAACGCTTGTAGTACATACATGAGCAACGTACGCGATGCAAGTGTTTCTGATACTCTACAGCTGTGCAGATTGTCTTGACATCAAGACCCAGATCATTAGGATAATTCCGATTTCTGTTTGCCAAGAGTAACCTCTTGATATGCCGGCTGGACCCTAATAGCTTCATCCTCCCGAGGTCCTTGAGCGCTGGACCAACCTTTATATTACCATAGACTTGGTCACTCTCACTCCTTCCCCATAATTTGCGCTTTTCTTGTAGAGTAGGATTACCCATGAGCGTCAGAGGGTAGAAGGAGCTAGCCAGTTGCTGTGCATGCGTGAGTGACGATATCACATCATCCGCGGGAATTGACGTAGGCGTGGGTGATATATGAGATTCGAAGAGATGAGGCTTCAGATTAGACGAGGGCGGTGCTGATACTTTCGCATCTACTCGAGTGCCAGCAGGTGCTTCTAGCAGAGGGCCGGTATCCTCAAATTGTTTACTTGTAGGCTGAGGTCGAGGTCGAGGTCGAGGCCGTGGTGTTCTTTCTAACCTTCTATCGACCGTGGAATTTGTTTCATTTCGACATGGAAATCTTATGGTACTCGCGCGGACATTCGGTTGCTCATCAGTCTCGGCTTCGGTACTCGATTCGTTGCTGGTGATGGGTCGAGAAACGCTCTCTTTGATACCCGGACGCTCACTGTCTGCGGCGTGGTATGCCCCAACTTCTTTTGCAGCAAGTTCTTCCCGAAATTGCTGGAAAGGAGTCCTCGTCGACGTTATCGCCGAAGAAGTGGGCAACGGCTTGGGAGGCCTATTAGTCTTTGGGTCTAGTAAGACCACTTCAGCAAGCTTAGGTGCAGGCTCCTCTCTGCGTCTTTTGAATACAGAATTACGCCTACTCAGATTGTACAGCTTTCCTGCAGGTATTGAGCCTGTAGCGGCATTGGCCGTTCGTGTTGCGGCTGTCTTTCTTAATTTTGGATCAGTGGTTGTGCCCCAATCGGCAGTCCCATCAATACCGCCGATTTTGGACAGCGGACGTGGTCCGCTTGCTTGAGCTTTTGGTCTAGATAGAGAAAGGGGTGCCGGTCCACTACTCACGACACCAATCAGAGACTCTTGCGGCAGCATGGGCTCGTCCGCTGTCGTCAATGACGGTGTAGCTCTAGCTGTACCAGAGTACAGCTGTCTCTTTGGTCCTGCAAGTGCACTTGGCTGCTCTGTGAACCCAGGGCGAGCTTTCTCAAGTACCGAGTCACTCCTAACCGCTCTCGAAGGTTCACCAGATGTGGGAGTATCTAATTTCGAGATTCCTGGGTCGAATGAGCCAGCCTTTGAACCATCTTTGGGGAGATCTGATAGCTCCAATGAAGGAGGACCCTCTTTCTCCAATCCTGTCGATACTACTTCAGAGTCGTTCCCCGAAGGCTTTGAGATACCCTTCGTCAATGATACCTTCTCTTTACGAAGTCCATTGGAATGTTGTACGTCGAGGGTTCTCTTTGTAGTCTCTTCCTCCAAGGTCTCCACGGACATGGAATCGATGATACTGCTATTGTCAGAACCGCTGCTGTCATAACCACTTTGCTCGTGTGATTCCGCCATACTGCGGCGCTTGCCTGTCATGCTTGATCTTTGTAAAGCCTTGCTGGATTTTCGCGATATCGGCAAATTCATATAATCTGGTGGGTCTCTGCCTGCCTTTGTGAATTCTTCTCTCAGTTGCTCTAGTCGTACCTGCATATCTTTTCTCGACTTTTTCTCAAGTAATTGATTTATTGAGCCTCGATAGCCATACCATGCAAGTATGCTGCTCCAATACGGTCCCTTCGCCTCCTGAAGGCCCCTGATGAAAGCCTTCTGTTCTTCGTCTGTCCATGAAGCTTTGGGGACATTATTTCTAAGAGGCCCACGGGCAGAGGGTGGAGAATCGTCATCTTCAGAGCTAGAATTTGGTGAAGCTCGAGCTACAAAGATCATCTCACGCTCCTCCGATGTTTCCCCTGGGCCTCTGGCGCCCTCATCCTCCGGGTCTGAGGGTAGCAAGTCAACATGTTTATTCAATCGGGCCTTTTTCTTCGCACGCTTGTTCCTGCGACGCTGCGATTTCTCATCCTCCTCTTCACATCTGTTTTGCCAGGCGTCAATGTTGAAAGCTGGCTCATAACCTCTAGAGATCCGCATCTTCTTCTCCTTCCAGCATTTGAAGACATCGCCGCCCTCAACAAAATCATCGATTTTTTGCAGGGTAGCTTTAGTCTCGGGATAGCCAGTCCATTGAGTAAGATACTTAGTCACTCCGTCGATTATCGTTTCGGCTAGAATACAATCAACTTCGAACTCTTTGCCTTCTCCATCGCTCTCTTGAGTGGATGTGAGGGATACAGAGTCACTTTCACTTGACTCCGCCTCACCAATGTCAAATCTATCGGCCATTGTATCTCAATGCTACGTCTGGCAAAAAGGATTGATCTTTGATAGTCAGTGTACTATCCTTCGAGCTGCATATGAGGTTTCAAAAACCTTCCCAAGGGACATTCTGATATCCTGGCGGACTCCAGATGAAAAGACGTTAAATGACAGTGCCTGAGCTCAGATTCAACAGAAGAAAAGAGACAGAGTCTCAGTAAATCAAGCCCTTTCCCAAATTCCAAAGCAATCAATCAAAACCTTGAGCTTGCTGTTGCAAGTTGACTCATCTGGATTGCAATCTGGCGCGGCCTTTGATCGCATCCCAGCGATCGATCGTCCTATTATTCGTAGAGCTCACAAATCCTGATGTTAGTTTTGGGTCTGATTCACGAAAATTCATTGGATTATGTAGCGAGAGGAAGTGAATGCGTGTCAGGTCTTATGTAGTGACCTTCGCAGTTTGCCAAAAATTCCTTTGTAACCCTAGCCGAGAATAAGGACTCTAAATCAATGGTTTGGATGGATAACGTGATCATAACTGTCCTGAATACTTTAGTGAGGTAAGAGTAAGGTACATCAATCAATCGCGGTATAAGGTACTTTAATTATTGGAGCCAAGACGCTAGTATGATAAGGGCTAAGTGCCTATCTCTAGCAGGTATAGATAGATCCAAGTTACCTTACTTTACTTTACAAGTGCTATTCCAATCCTAGGTGGTCTTCTTATTGATCTCGAATGTATCTCAAGACTCCAACTACAAGCTTGGCTACAATCCAATGACCACAGCTGTGCATTATGTATTGCTGTCTGCCGGACAACCATAGTCCATGCCCCATTCTATGTAGGCATTGCTCGGACAAAAACATGCTGTATAGGGTATATAAGAATGTTCCACTCCCGAATGATCAGAAATGCTTTTGACCAACACGAACCGTTTGTGTTCTTTCCACAAATCTGCAAATCACGGTTCCTCTATAGCCAGTACCTCCAAGACCCAAAGAATACCTATTCCGGTTCAATTCAAATATACTGTGATCGCAGTCATTCCCACGAAAAATTCCCAACAAGCTCGAGTCGTTTTATTGTGGACCACTCCTACTAGCTCGACGACGGATGTTGTTGTCGTCAACTTTCTCGTCAGTGTTGGTGTCCGAAAGAGACTGCCTCTTTCTCTTACGCTTCTGCAACTGCATCATGGGTGCATCTGACTCGTCGTCAGAAGTTGATTGAAGTCCGTTACGCGCGCTTTCCTTGTCTTCTTGGTGGTTTGAGGACACAGGTGCTACTGGAGTACGGAATTTTATCCCTTTCGCTCGCTCGATGCTCTGCGCGTCCTTTGTTCCGCCAAGGTCGTCGAGGTCATGCTTCATCAGACCCGTATACTCCATTGATTCACGTAGTTTAGCTTGCTTGTGGGGATTGCCCGCGGCCTCGGCGTATATTATTTGATTGAGGTTTTGAACATCTTTACGAAGCTTGCCATGTCTAGTCATGACCACGTCTACCAGCTCTGCGTGCTTCACCTTCATTTCTCTTAGCTCCTCACGGAATGTAATCACATCTTCATGTGTTCTAATATCATGGGGTCCCTGTTCACGAGGAATCGTGACATTAGCAATACTTGCAGAGACGTCTTTTCGAGTCTGAAAGGTATATGAAACAGCCTCCTTCAGAGTCGCCTCCAAAGACTGCACTCGCGTATTGAGAATTTGGAGAGCATCCATTCCCGCACGACCACTAATACGCGTGTCGATTTGAGCCAGCCTCGGCTGAAGGTTGCTTGTAATGTAAGTGTCGACAACACGCTGCTGCTCTTCTATTGTCCTCAGCTTATCCTGGGTGTGACCAGGATGTTCATTATAGAGTCGTTTCATTTGATATATGATGTTCCGGGCCAGCTCCTCTGTTGTTAGATTGTCGAACCTTAGTTGCAGGCTGTTGGTGAACACACCAAGAGCCTGGAGACTATTCTCAACCTTTTCAAGCCTTATAGGAACCCGATCCTCCAGGCTAGCGGGAATGTTTGCGAGCGCTGGAGCAATGGCTTTGACCTGGAGCTGGGCAGGCTGAATAAGCTGTAGTTGTTGTTTCTCTAGCCCACTCTTGGACCTGTCAAACTCATCTCTAAGGCCAATGAGACCTTGTCGGAGCTTGTCAACATCAACCACTATTTCGTAGAGCTCCTGCTTTAGCTCATCCGTAGCGCCTGTGACTTCCGCGAGATGCTGTCGAATGCTGTCAATATGTCTGGTCGAGTCCGCAATGTCCCCAATAGGCACTGATTGCTGCTGTGGGGAATCCTTTTTCGCTCCTTCTTCGAGCTTGGCGATCTTCTCTTGAAGCTGTTCCATCAGAATCTTCCATTGAGAGTTTTCTTCCAAGGCCTTCTCGGTGAGCTGGCAAAGGCCGGATTCGCCGTTGGTAGACTCTCCATGAACGACGGCTTCAAGACGTGTTTGAGAAGTATGAATCTGCTTTAATTCTTCTTTGAGTAAGACAGAGTCTTCTTTCCAACCATCGATACTCTTCTCAAGAAGTCCAGCTTGTTTCGTCTGCATACTCGAGCCTTCCTTTAAGGTACCAAGATCACCCCAAATCTTAGCTAGCTTTATCTGTGTTTTTGTATATTTTTCTTGCCCCTTGTTTCTTGCAGCTGTCGTCTCGACATCAAGGTCTTTCAATTGTTTTTCAACCCGATTTTGGGTTTCTTGAGCCTCACGGTGATGTTCGTTCGCAGAGTGTGCAAGATCGGAGACCTTCGTGTGAAGACCTTCCAATTCTGGAGGGCGTGCGGAAGGCTTAGACATAACATCGAGGAGCTCTTCCTTCGTGATGAGGTTTTTTAGGTCGTCAAGACTAGCATAGTGTGCAAATTTTTCAAGATCTTTCTGCGTTGCGCCTATATTCCTCTGCTCTGCAAGTTCAGTCCGAACTTTTTGCAGCTCCTCCTGCAGCTTGGCAATTTCATTAGGAACATCCAAGTCAATAGTTACAGCCGCGACGTTAGAGGGGACCGCAAGAGCTTTCGCATGATAAGCTTGAAGTGTGTTCGCTATCAAGTCCTGATCTGTATTACAACGTTCGCATTGCTTCTCAAGTCTCATCGATGCCTTTTGGATTGCCCCATAATCTGCACTGGTAAGCTCAACCAATGAGGCATAGGCAATGTTGTGCTTTTCTAACCGTCGGGACTCTTTCACGTTCTCAAGAGCAACTCTTCTCAGATTTTCGAGCTTCATGTTCAGGGTAGTCGTCGACACGATTGATTGCGCAAAGCTCATGAAATTATGGGCCTCGAAGGGTTGGACTCGGGGGCTGGCAGCCATTTGCACTGTGATGTCTTTGCCATCGGACGATATGGTATGGCCCGTTAGCGTTGAAGTTTTCTTGTCAGGTGATCTAATAGGTCCGGCACTGGTTGAATCCATCGGATTCTTGAGGACGGTTGGTGTAGTAGTTTTGGTGGCGGTCGTAGAAATCTCCGCCTGAGGTAGTCTAAAGTCCGCACTGGTCGGAGGTCGCATAGTCCTGGATTTGCGCCGCGTTGGAGGGTCTTTAGATGACCGAGTTGCATTATGAGAGCCTTGCTGATAACTGGAAGTTTTGTCTGAGGGGCCCATGTCAATTCCCCGGGACACCAATCGTCTCCAGATTTGTACTCGGACTGACCTCTGTTGTCTTTAGATGCGTTCTGGCGGATTGCGTAGCCTGGGCTTCTCGGATCAAGGTCGCTCATGGCTCGTGCTGTATCGATCTGCAACGGCTTAGGATGACTCGATCCAGTTGACGATCGCCGCGATTCAGCCTTCGAGCTCGAGTTTCGATGGTGCGCTGCGGATGCTGCTGATTACATTCAGTATGAAGTTTAGGATTGGCGTCGCGAAAGGGGGGTGGACTTAGTATGCTGTGAGGCACTCATGCTGGTCTGTGTCATGGAAGCTCTACCTACATTCTGATTCTTCAGCTGCATACACGTTCGAAGTATGTTCAGGACTCCTTGAAAGGGGACTGGGTGGATGTACTTTGCTCGTTGCTGTGTGAGAGACAGGCGCGCGAGCAAACGGTTGTGAGCTTTCTGAGTGGGCCGGTGGTGATGGAAGGGAGTTTCGGGCCATCAGAGACAACTGCGGATCAATTGAGGATGGCGAGTGAAGTGAATTTTCCGAGTCTTGACGATTGTTATCGTCTCTTAGCACACCACCATCCTCTGGCTTGAATTTCTTACTCCCCTTCCCATCGAAAGGTGACGCTGATCCTTCATGTTTCCTCTTCACTGACGCGGCTGACCGGTCAGGTGGCCAGCTGTTCTTGCCAGTGAAGAATTGCATTACAGACTACGGAAGAGATAGAGACATTACATCGATTCCGAGGCAGAATCTGATCAATTAAAGGTGTTGTGGGTTTGTTTTCTACCTGCACGAGGAAAATAGGTATTGATCGAATAAACGGTTGACGCTAGTTACCGGAAGTTCGGGTGAAAACATGTCGCTATCGACTATTTAACGTATCCGGCAGGTTGAATGTCAGCGCGACAGGGGTTTGATTGGTCAGAACTTCAAATCACCACCAAAAAATGCCAAGACGCTAACATTTAACCCCCCCTGAGACGTAGTAGGTAAGTACTTTAGACTATCACTGACGTACTACGTCGCAGGGGGTTTCAATGTAAATTTTGCATACATACTACTCTAGCGAAATGTATATTTCACATAGACTGTGATGATCTGCGTGTGGAAATTACAGGAATAGGCTATATAGGTAAAGAAGCTTCCAGAAATACTGATCGTAATTTGGCTAGCGTCTGCCAAGACGGAACATTTAATTCGGTGGAGACCATAGTACATAGTAAGTCTCTTGTACATATCCAATCGCTGCTCCGGAAGGTACTTACATAATCAAATACTACCCCACCTTACTAATCTAGCGTCATGCACGCTTTCACCGATCGTCCATGTGTGATGTGACTGCTCAATTTATAGATTAGAAGCCGCTCGACCTCTCCTTTACTACGAACTCATCTTACGTAACATATCAACCAAATGTGCAATCATATCATGATTATTGATGGCTGATCAGGAATGAGGGTTTAGTCATTCTAAGATGCTGATCGCTTGATGATACTTATCTAGCGGCCTCAACAACGGCTCTCTTGGACGCAGAAGGTGCATTGGATTTTGGACCTTGGGGGCACAGCTACTATCACACTTTGCTGTAAGTGTTCGTGCTCAAGTAGGCAGGATTATTCTACCACTTAACAGGGTCACACTTATCATTCGAATGCCGTGGTAGGTTGAGAGCTGGTTTCCTGCCATGCCAGCTCTGAGCCACTCATGAACATTTCCTTGGCAAGATTCACGATGTCAAGGTTATACGATGCTTGTACCCGCGACGAACAGGGTCGGAAAGTCCAGTACTATACTGCGATTTTGTATCTTACCAATGAACCTATCTGCTGCTTAAATCGATACGTTCCCGGGAGATGGGCTGCTACATAGATTCTGCATGGCTTCTTATCTTGTTTGTCCGAACAAAAAACCTTAGATATAGACTGTTACTGTAAAATAATGAGACTTGTTTGATGGAAATTGTACTTACGTTAGCAATACAAATCTCTGAAGATGTTCAGATTCTTGTACGCAGAAGGAGTGGAAGTAAATACGAATGCACGATGACGACTGCCGCGAAGGTCCGAGAGATGACCCCACAAGCCCCACCATGCCTCAGTCTCCTAAACTCAATTGCGAACCTCCACCATCCACCCAGCGGAGTTTGGTCATTCTCCCAGTGAGCATTTGATGGTCGAACAGTACCAACTTGATCCTATTGCATGCGCAAGAAGGCCAGAAAGGCTCTGCAAGACATGAGTTTGGCCTTGGGCGATACGGGAGGTAACAAAGTACCTGCAGACGGAACAGGTAGGAATTGTAGAAACCTTTCAAGGCCTCAACTGATCGCCTCAGGTGTTGTACAACTCGATCCCTGGCTCTCCCCATTCAAGGACGCCCTTCGAAGCAGATACAAGCACGCCCAAGAATGGATCAAAACGATCGACAATACGGAAGGGGGTTTGGAACATTTCAGCAGAGGCTTCGAGAGGTTTGGCCTCAATGTCCATGGCAATGGAGATATCACCTATCGTGAATGGGCACCTAACGCTTTACGGGCGTATCTTGTTGGCGACTTCAGTACGACTTGCTTTCTGGACGCTTCTATTGAACCTTGGCTGATTGGGTTACATACAAGATGGCTGGGATAGGGAGGGTTTGCAGATGACTAGAGGTGAATTTGGCATTTGGGAGGTCACATTACCTGCAAAAGACGGACAGCCTGCAATATCACACAACACGAAAGTCAAGGTACGCCAGCAAAGCTCGCAATCCCCTCCTACGGGAATTGACTGCCATACAGATATCCATGGTCATACCTACCTCACAAGAGCGCATCGAAAGAGTACCAGCATGGATCACTCGCGTCAGGCAGGACTTGAATTTCTCCCCTGCTTATGACGGAGTGTTCTGGAACCCCCCTCAGCATGAAAGGTATATTTTCAAGCATCCTCGACCACCAAAGCCTAAAAGTGCTCGTATATACGAAGCCCATGTGGGTATTTCTTCTCCCGAACTACGAATTACCACCTATAAAGAATTTACACACAACGTGTTACCGCGAATCAAACATCTAGGATATAACATCATACAGCTTATGGCCATCATGGAGCATGCATACTATGCAAGCTTTGGATATCAGATCAACAGTTTCTTTGCTGCAAGCAGTCGGTTTGGCACACCGGAAGAGCTGAAAGAGCTCATCGATACGGCCCATGGAATGGGTATCACTGTGCTATTGGATATGGTGCATAGTCACGCGTCAAAGAACACAACGGACGGTCTCAATTATTTCGACGGGACAGATCATCTTTACTTTCACGAAGGTGCACGGGGCAGGCACGAGCAGTGGGACAGCAGATTGTTCAATTATGGCAGTCATGAGGTCTTGCGATTCCTTCTGTCAAATTTGCGATTCTGGATGGAGGAATACCACTTTGATGGATTCCGATTCGACGGTGTTACGAGCATGCTCTATACCCACCATGGCATTGGATCGTGAGTCCTCATATATCCACTTTTGTGCGAGGCGCTGGAGGTGTTGACAATAGCAGTGGATTTTCTGGAGGCTATCACGAATACTTTGGACCAAATGTCGACGAAGACGGAGTCGTATACCTTATGCTGGCTAATGAGATGCTCCACAATCTGTACCCAAATTGCATTACAATCGCGGAGGATGTTTCTGGAATGCCTGCGTTATGTGTGGCGTTATCACTCGGAGGCATAGGATTCGATTATCGTTTGGCTATGGCCATTCCGGATATGTACATCAAGTGGCTCAAAGAGAAAGAAGATGCTGATTGGGATATGGGCGCTTTATGTCATACCCTCGTCAATCGCAGATCTGGCGAGAAAACCATTGCGTACGCAGAAAGCCATGATCAAGCGTACGTTGAAGCCTGGTCTTTGCGTGAACAGCGCTCACCGTGATCCTAGGCTCGTCGGCGATAAATCGCTGCTAATGTGGCTCTGTGACTCGGAATTGTACACCAATATGTCAATTCTGTCTGTGTTTACGCCTGTCATTGAGAGAGGCTTGAGCCTGCATAAGATGATCAGGCTGATCACTCACGGCCTGGGTGGAGAAGGTTACCTTAATTTCGAAGGCAATGAATTCGGCCACCCAGAATGGCTCGACTTCCCACGAGATGGCAATGACAACAGCTATCACTATGCTCGGAGACAGTTCAATCTTCCGGATGATGATATGCTACGGTATAAGTTTCTCAATGAATTCGATACCAAGATGCAGTGGACTGAGGAGAAATATGGGTGGCTGCACTCGGAGGAAGCGTATGTCAGCCTGAAGAACGAGGTCGACAAAGTGATTGTCTTTGAACGAGCCGGACTTCTCTGGATCTTCAACTTCCATCCTACGCAGAGCTTCAAGGACTATCGGGTGGGACTTGAAGTGGCGGGGACTTATCAAATCATTCTGGACACGGACGATCCGGCGTGTGGAGGATTTGGCAGAAATGCCAAAGGCACTAGGTTCTTTACTACGCCGTTCGTCTGGAATGGCCGGAAAAACTTCATACAGACGTATTTGCCGACCCGGACAGCCATTGTGAGTCACCTTCAACGTCCACACACTGAAGTCACGTAAGCTGACACATTTCTCTCGAGGTTCTTGCTCTTGAGTCTACCTTATAGATAGATCACATAGGCACTAATTTTGGTGGGATTGTATTCTAGATGTATTGGCCAGATGGTATATAGAACAATCCACCGAGACTTTCTCGTATTGAACCATCACAAAATCAGATTAGATGAGTAAGGTACTTATGTATGAGTGATTTTTCATACCAGTGCAGCCTGTCGAGGCGCTTTCAAGCTAAGCTTTTGGGTGAGACAGACTGGTCTTGGCGGGCGCTCTGCGGCGGCCACTCGGTCAGAATGGGAAACATAAAATGACGCTTCAACCCCACCATATGTTGTAAATTTTCCGAAGTCCAACAAACTTGTCGAGCTTCTCATCCACTCCACCCACACCTCTCACAACTTCTGCACATCTACAGATCCTCACTTCCACTCCATTGCACATAGTCATGTCTGAAACACTTGTTGGAATCAACGGCTTCGGTCGAATTGGTAGGATCGTGTTCCGCAATGCGTATGTGCCCCGCCATTGCTTTTTCTCCCATTGAAGCTATCACGAAGCTCATGCTAATCTTTCGCACAGCGTAGAGCATGGAGACGTCAAGGTTGTAGCCGTCAATGACCCCTTCATTGAGCCTCACTATGCGGTAAGTCCCCTTTCATCCGGAATCCTATGCCCAGCAACTCTTCAACTCCTACAGTCACTGATTCGCTCCTCCTCAGGCCTACATGCTCAAATACGATTCTCAACACGGCCAATTCAAAGGTACAATTGAGGTCAAGGGAAACGACCTCATTGTCAATGGCACGACCGTTAAATTTTACACCGAAAAGGACCCGGCCAACATCCCATGGAAAGACACTGGCGCATACTATATCGTCGAGTCCACCGGTGTTTTTACCACCACTGAGAAGGCCAAGGCTCACTTGAAGGGGGGTGCCAAGAAGGTCGTCATCTCTGCACCCTCCGCAGACGCTGCTATGTTCGTCATGGGCGTCAACGAGAAGGAATACAAGTCCGATATCGAGATTATCTCCAATGCCTCTTGCACCACCAATTGCTTGGCTCCGCTCGCCAAGGTCATGCACGACAACTTTACCATCATCGAGGGCCTGATGACTACAATTCATTCCTATACTGCTACCCAGAAGACCGTTGATGGGCCCTCATCCAAGGACTGGAGAGGTGGACGTACTGCAGCTCAGAATATCATCCCGAGCAGCACTGGTGCGGCCAAGGCTGTTGGGAAGGTTATTCCCAGCTTGAATGGCAAGCTGACCGGCATGTCGATGCGGGTCCCTACATCCAACGTTTCCGTTGTCGATCTGACCTGCCGTTTGGAGAAGGCTGTCAGTTACGATGAGATCAAGGCGACCATGAAGAAGGCTTCAGAGGGAGAACTCAAGGGTAAGCATAGATACATCTGGTATACCCCTTTCCATACTAAATTGAACCAGGCATCATGGCCTACTCCGAGGATGCACTCGTATCCACCGATTTGAACGGAGACAACCATTCTTGCATATTTGATGCTACGGCTGGCATCTCCCTTAACGAACATTTTGTCAAGCTCGTTGCGTGGTATGATAACGAGTGGGGCTACTCTCGTCGCGTCTTGGATCTCTTGGCCTACATCTCAAAGGTCGATAAAGACTCGAAATAGGAAACAGAATAGAGCGTAATCATGTCAAGGCGACTGTAAGCCAGCCACCTGGGTGGAAGGGAGTAGGCTGGAGAAAAGAGATCTGCAATGGATCCAGTACTGGAGTGCCCCATTGGGTTTTGTAGGCTACATAGAAACGAAAATGAAGGTTGTTAGAAATGTGAGCCTCCCGTATAGGCTCGAAGACGACATTTCGAGCCGAATGCGCAGGTCTAACGGTACCCTCTAGATAGCCAATTATATCAAGTACCATGGGTAGGGTACCTTGTTCCAGGTTCTGGGTACCTGTCTCAGGGGCAGTGTAACAAATTCATTGATATTCGAATATGCTAGGACGATACTTATATCCGAATATAAGTATCGTACTAGGGTATTTAAATTTAAATAAATATCCGAATATATTTAAATATATATTCGAATAAATTATAATAATAGTACTCCTTATAAATTAGTAGTATTAGTAATAAATTATACGCTTAGAAAGCTAGTCTAGATTACTAAGAGTTATAGATAGTACTTTATTATATAATCTAATTATATATACTAGAAATATATACTATTTTTAGTATATAACTATTCTTAGATATATTCGAATTTTATTTAATTATCTTAAAGTAGCGTATTTATATTCGAATATCCTACTAGTATATTCATACTCGAGTTTATATTGTTGTTACACTGCTTAGGGGACAGTGCATGGACCAGATAGGGCTGAAAGCCTGTCTTGCCGCCTTGGCTCTAGCAGGTCGCTCTATCAAATACACATCGTATACCAAGTATGGAAGGTATCTGAGCTTGAATTCAGGGCAACCCGCTCGCATCCTTTGAACTCTCCTTTGATCTCGTCTTAACTTTATTGTACTTACAACTCACCTGTCACTACCGTACCTTGGTGAGTTTCTTCGTCCCAGTATTGTTTCGCTGCTTTCCTTCGTCGTATAGTTTTATGAGCATCTTCATTGCAATTAGTATCCAGTCTGCGAGTGAAAGCCGCCATATATGAAAGCATATCCCTAGTCATGATCACATTAGTCAGAATTTAGACCTCGTGTATATCATTTCTCAAAATTGCAAAATATCAGCGTGCTAACTTGAGTGCGCGGTTGTGCCAGGAGGACTCTCATGCTCATTTTGGTCAAGCACAAAGAAGATATGTTGGTACAACCCGGCCGTTTCTGAGAACCAGACTATGCTGTTGCGGAAAAGGTTTCATATTAAGGGAATCTTGTGTACGCGAAGCCATGGATTCCAACGATGACGACTTGCAAATGCTTGATGTTCAGGGTACATCTCCAAGAACTTTTGCGCAGTCATTTGAATCGGCAAGAATTCGAAGCAACAGCTTGGTGATGCCGTCTGGCCCTATTGTTCCGCCAAGAGTCAATCGCTCCCAAGACTCTCAGCGGCGAGGTACCCCAATCAGTGACAATGGGAATCTGAACCGATCAGTCAGACGTCTCCGGGAGCGTTCACGAGACTCGTCTATTTTAGCAAACAGCGTAGCCAGCCAGCTAAGTATTAAAACTTCCAACGATATGCCCATAGCCATGCCGGGAGAGTCAATGGACCATTCCGATGGTGAACACGAACCAGTTGCGCCTTACAGATCGTCACTGCCGACGGGACTATGCTACGATGTACGAATGCGTTATCACTGTGAACTTGATCCTCCGAAGCAGAGGCTTGACTACCATCCAGAGGACCCTCGAAGAATCTTCAAGATCTACAAAGAGTTGTGTATGGCTGGGCTTGTCAAGGACCCTTTACTAAATACTGGAACTTTAATACCCAATCCACTCGTAAACATTCCTGTCAGAGAAGTTGGAGAGGATGAGGTGTGCTTAGTACACGATAAGAGCCACTTTGATTTCATGAAGACTACTGCTGGTACGTTTTGCCACAACCTGTGCGCTCATATAGAGATGCTGATGGCTTTACAGAAATGCCTCCCGAGATCTTGGTTGAGCTTGAGAAAAGTTACGACTCCATTTATTTCAACACTGTGACTTTCGGATGCGCCCTGTTGTCCGCAGGAGGAGCAATTGAGACTTGCAAGGCTGTCGCAGGAGGCCAGGTCAAGAATGCAATCGCGGTTATTAGACCACCTGGGCATCATGCCGAGCGGGAACGGCCTATGGGATTTTGCATATTTGACAATGTATCGATTGCCGCAAAAGTGTGTCAGTTGGATTTCGCGGAAACCTGCAAGAAGATTATGATTCTCGATTGGTAGGACTTTTTCCCTTACTATTAGTGCTTTCTTACTAATACGGAGATCTCTCAGGGATGTTCACCACGGTATGCCATCTTCTCGCAAGCCTGACCTCACAAGCTGACTCTCCAGGAAATGGTATACAGCAAGCATTCTATCAGGACCCTAATGTTCTGTATATTTCTCTTCACGTGCACGAAGATGGTAATTTCTACCCATCGGGACCATATGGTGATCATAATCATTGTGGTGGAGGACTAGGACTGGGAAGGTACGCCATTGCGATGTCAAAGCCCTGAGTTTGGGGCTGATACAAATACAGAAACATCAACATACCTTGGCCTACAAAGGGCATGGGTGACGCAGATTATCTACTTGCGTTTCAGCATATAGTGATGCCAGTTGCATACGAATTTGATCCAGATCTTGTCATAAGTAAGTCTCTTCGCATAATTCTACCCACGTTTTACTAAATGTCTCGCAGTTGCTGCTGGATTTGATGCTGCTGACGGCGACCAGCTTGGCGGATGCCATGTCACACCTCCTTGCTATGCCCAAATGACGCACATGTTGATGGGTCTCGCACAGGGAAAGCTTGTTGTTTGTCTCGAGGTTCGGTGCTCCGATTTTCTACCAATGCGGCATTCACCTACAAATCTGACACACAATAGGGCGGCTACAATCTCACCTCCATCTCAAAATCAGCCCTCGCAGTCACTCGAACTCTGATAGGGGAGAAGCCAGAGCGGCTGGCTGATATGAAGGCGACCGATGCTGGCATCGAAACTGTACAGATGGTCGCAATGCACCAGTCCAGATACTGGCCGAAAATCTTCCTTAGAGACGTACCACATGGTTTGTCGGATACCGTCCCCAACTATATACATACTGAATATGACCATAGATGTTTATGCCAAAAACGGCGCCGATCGCATGCACGGTAAGCCTTGAATGTCGCCCCAGGAGCTGAAGTAACTGACCCGTATCAGAGGTCGTGCGCTATTATCAGGCCAATCAGATGAGGCAAAGCCACGGAATGGCCAGTCTCACGGTGTATCGAGATAAGTTATCGAAGTCCTTCGAGAACCAGGTTATGGCAACGTCCGATATCGCACACGAATAGATTGATGGCCTACTGACATCGACGCAGACCAAATTTCGAGGCTGCTGTCCCATTGGTGGTAATGCTCCACGACCCGTAAGTACAGATACTGGAACTACGCCTTCCGTTTCGTTGACGTTGTTTAGGCCTGAGATCATGGGAACGCCCCATCCTATTTCTAAGAAGTTGGAGCTCCACAACACATGGCTCGTACGTTACGTGACTGCATCGCAGCCATCTTTTCGCTGACCAGCGGAAGGCTGATGGCTTAAAGCATTACGTGGACTGGGCCGCCAATCAAGGCTTTGGAGTCATCGACGTCAACATCCCAAAACGTCTAGCTGGTATTGATGTGTGTACAATTAGCCGTCATTCGTCAACGGGATGGCTAACAACGTTTTGCAGGACATAGATAGTTACACGGACGAAAACCAAGCCGCGCGAAGCGCTGCTACTAATGATCTGGCCGTTTATCTCTGGGAAAATTATATTGAGTAATGCTTACATGCGGGAAGCTTCGAAATTGCCATTGTTAACCAGCAATAGCTGCAATGATGCACCGCAGATCTTTTTCATTGGCGTCGGCTCCGCATACCGCTGTATCATCAATCTACTCGAAACCCGATGCGGTGAGTGCTAAACCCTTGCCCACATTGATCGATGTTTGTGATTTTGGCTTACTCTCCATCCATACAGAACAAAGTTTCCTGAATCGCGTCACTGGCCTGATCAATTTCGTATCGGAGAGCCCCCTTCTCCCTGTGTCAAATCAAGGCGTCGTATACTGGCTCACCAAATGGTACAAGCAACATTCTCTCAACTTTGTCGCCAACAATCATCTCGTCTGGGATATGGAGAATCCGAGGAAAGCTTCCAAGCGGTATGGGACTTTAGTACGCTCGTCCAAGACAGGCTTGAACGAGATGTTGACGCAGCATCAAGCTGCGGTACAAGCATTCATAATGAGTAGGATCAATGGGAGGGAGGATGGGGTGGCGGAAGCGGTAGAGCAGTGACATGCTAGTGAGTGATGGTGATATGGAGCGATGTGCGACAAATGGGTTTCGAGCGTGGTGTACTATAGCAGAAGAGGAATGATTTTGGCCCACGAGACTTCTATGTAGGACTTGGTATCCACTTACCATACAAACATCACCTTTGCTATCTAGTGGTATCGACAGTAGCATCGAAGGACACGCTATATGCTTGACTTGCTCAATAAGGGGTTGATTGGTCAAGATATGTGACTAAGCAAGTCTGTCACGCTAGCAGCTCTATCGTTCCATGACTCCTGGGCTTCCTTTTTCCTCTCCTTTACAGCAAACATGACGTCCAAAAACCCCCCCAGCCTTCAACGGCTGTCTATGCCATCAGATGCAGTGTGCCCGAGATCATCTTATGATGCATCTCAATCCATTGATAGCCCCAACGAAGGGGTGTTCGCAGGTTAATCCCCTAAGAGCGTTTTTCGGCGGAGGAGTGTAGGACAAGCTGCACGAGACCGTCTCCGATACTGTACTGTATAGACAAGACTGAACTGGTACGTCGCCTTTTATACCATATCTATAATGACTAAAGCTCACGGAGAAAGAACAGAAGAGAGGATCCATTACACCAAAATCACCCACAAAACAGCAAAAAAACAACATTCACCATATACATCAACCATTCTTTCGACCCAGCAACCATGCACATCACAGATCTAGCCAACGAAATCCTCCTCCACATCTTCCAGTCCGCCCCCACAATCAGCACCCTCCACGCCCTCAGCGCAACCTGCAAACACTTCCACAGCATCCTCTCCCACCACCGCCTCCCCACCCTCTACCTCGCCTTCTCCCAGCAGTACGGCCCTCTCCCCGACGCAATCCGCATCGCAACCCACAACGCCTCCCAAGCACCCCACATCCCCCGCCCCGCCCCACCCCAATCCCTCGCCCTCCTCAAGCGCCTGCTCGAAGTCGGTCGCGTCGCCGAGGCCTGGACGTCCCTCTACCCGCGCCTCAAATGGCGCGGCGAAAACAGCATGTACAGACGCGCCTTGAGTGCGGAGGAGGAATACCGTCTCCGTCGCGCCTGCTACCGCATCTGGCTCTACACCCTCGCCTTCCACACTCCATATCACCACCGCCAAACCCGCCTCCAACCCTTAGTCATCCGCACTCGCGCACTCCTGCTGCGTCCCTGGCCGTCAGCACAACTGGCTGAGATGTTGGATCTACATACCGTGTTCCGACACGTGTTGCATTCCTATATTTGTCCGAGCAATGGCACGGTATTGCGACGGCATCGGCGGCGGTGGCCGGAGGATCCGTTTCCGTTGCTTGAGAGGGGATGTGTGCGGAAGATGGGGGTGACGAGCGCGGCGCTGACGAGGGAGATGTTTCATTGCGAGGTATATGGTGGGGGAAAGGGGGGTGGAGTGGCGGTTGAGGGGTGGGGAGATGAGATCAGTCAGTATTACGTTGTGGAGGATATGTTGAAGTGTCATCCGGGGCAGTTGATGCTTCTGCTTCGGGCTGTGACGGGTGGGGATGAGGTGGGGTTTGGTGGTGATGGTTGTGGTCGGGTTGGATTTGTGTGTGTGGGTGTTGGGGGTGGGAGGGCAGCGGTGGAGCAGTTTGTGGCGGGGTTGGGGGAGTGGTTTGAGAATAATGGGGAGACGATGGGGGAGACGGTGGGGTTTGTGGTTGGGGAGAGGGGGGGGGATGTGGGCGCTTTGAGAGAGGGGGTTGAGGAAGGGTGGGAGGGGATTGCTAGGAGGGATGAGTAGTTGGTTTGGTACGTATGGGATTTCCTACTAAAGGGTGAGATGGGTTGGGGGGATGTGGTGAGCCCTTTTTGTAGGTGATGTAGGTATGTATGTACTTGACCAAGCTTTCTTGAAGATTATCTCTTTTGATAAGAGGAAACCATATACATACTTCTTTTCTCTTCTGCAGCGGTGTTATTGTTGTACTTTGTATTGGATATCCATGGATGATATTACTTACACGACAGGTATCTCATCTCATCTCCGTGTCCACTCCTCCACCTGTATACAACATATATATCGACCAAGCTCCTCAACGATCTCTCCTATCATGAACAAAGGTACATATATTATTTTCTCTTCTGCAGCGATTTATCTTGTGCTCGTATATAAACATACGTATATACACGATTACGTTATTTATATAAAAGCTATTACACCTCATCTCCATTCATCTCCTCTTCATCTCCTCTCCACTCCACTCCACTCTTCACTCCACCCCTCAGCTCAATCCTACCTATCTCCTACCCATCTCCCAACTATCTCCACTCCACTCTTCACTCCACTCTTCACTCCACCCCTCAGCTCAATCCTACCTATCTCCTACCCACTCTTCACTCCACTCCTCAGCTTAATCCCAACCATCTCCTACCCATCTCCAACCCCATTCATCTCCTACCCATCTCCAACCCATCACCTACCCATCCCATCACCTACCCATCTCCTACCCCATCCCATCTCCCATCCCGGCACTCTTTTCTACTATGCCTACCAAGGTACAACAGCATCTACAGTCGAGTCGCGACGAGTGCTAAAATCGCTAAGATACATCATTAAATATAAATTTTCCTTTTAGAAAACGTATATCATTTGTCTTCTACCGCGATCGGTCTTATGCTCGTGGACTTTATCTTTACTCCTCAGCTTAAAAGGCCGTTAGGACATGGGATGAGATCTCTCCTTTCATAAGAGGTACATACGTATGTTCTATTTACAGCGATCGGTTTCGTGCTCGTATATATATGTATATACATACCTGTATATATACGTTATCGAAGGAAAATCATCATAATTTATCTCCGCTCCTCAGCTTCAAAGGCCGTTAGGACATGGGATGAGATCTCTTATTTTATGAGAGGTATATGGTTTTATTTTCTACTGCGATCGGTTTCGTGCTCGTATATATACGTATATGCACGCATGCATACAACATACGTTATCGAAGGAAAATCATCACGGTTTATCTCCGCTCCACAGCTTAAAAGGTCGTTAGGACATGGGATGAGATCTCTCCTTTTCGATAAGAAGTACGTACGTACTTATCTGCAGCGATCGGTTTTGTGCTCGTATACATATATATATGCATGCACGCATACGTTATCGAAGGGAAATCATCACAGTTCTTCACTCCCAGCTCAGCTCAATTCCTATTATCTCCTCGCTTTCCGTCAGGAAAGATACACATTTCCTTTTCTGAAGCGATCCTACGCTCATATACATACTTAAATACATACATTATCGAGAAAAATCATCACTCCTCCTCGTCATAATACCACTTTTCCCGTTCGCGCCTCGCTTGCTCCTGCTCCCATTCTTCCTCGTCCACGGTTGCGTCGTCGTCATAGTCATCGTTACCATCATCCTCAGCCTCTGGAGCAGGGTTGTAAGGAATACCAGCTAGTGCCAACTCTCGATGCTGAAGGCTTCTCCATGGCTGCAATATAGGGCTCTGCGCTATTTGAATTTGAGGAGGGAAAGGCAAGTACATACGAGGGGTCTGGCATAGCGGACATGCGACTGGGTATCTGAATGGCGTCGTGCGTTCGATCTCGGCTAGGTCGACGTTGCAGCCGCTGCAGCGTGGGGCGAGGTTGGCGCTTGATGTGTAGGTGATTGGTGTGGGTGGGTAATTAGCGGCAGGATTTGAAAGTGGAGGGTGCTGGTGGTGGTAGGAGATTTGTGGGACGACTGGAGGGATGGAGGAGGGTATGGGGGTGGATGGAGGTGGCGGTGTGGGTTGGGGATGGGAGGGTAGGTGATGGATGGCTTGTCGTGAGTCGGGGTCGTTCGAAAGGAGAGGAGCGTTGGGAAGGATCCATGGAAGAATACCGGGGATTCCAGTGGACTTGTAGTTTCCTTGCTGGTTCGGTTGCTGGACTGCGCTGTTCAGCTCTGGATGATGCGGTTGCTTTAGAGGGGATATGTCTCGTTTCGAATTGCTCCCTGCAGCCAGATCTTGCTTGTTGCCACCTCGCGTACGCAAACTTTGGCGTTCTGCTTGTGTCAATACAGAGCGGCGAGTCTTCGCTGTCTCCTTCAATTCACTAATAACGCGATACTTGTCATTTACTTCATCCCACACATGCTGTCTCTTGGCGTTAGTGTCTCTGTTGGTCCGTTCCTTCTGATAAGGGGAGGTTTGATCGACCAGAAATGGTGACTTGAGACGGATCCTATGGTCGCGGGAATCACGCCGCTTGAAATGCGAGTAATCCAAACCTGGGTCACGAAAAATTTCGCGACCTAGATGCGTGGGGAGCTTCGGGGATCTATGCGTCAAGGCCTCTGGCACTGGGAGGGGAGTGTTGCGGCTAGAATGCTGATGAGTGGATGAGCTGTAGAGGGTACCATCGGTCAAGTTTGCAACTACAATAGAGTAGCCTTAAGAGCAATTTGGGAATCTGAAATCTCCTGTCGGCGAGCACCTAGAGGGTCTCTATTCACACCTGATCGCTTAGGACCAAGCGTTTGGTCGGCAGTGGAAATTGTCTGCTCATCTGGATGTTATTCTGTTAGCATTACGATGTCTCTGTAGGCAAAGCCTCAGCTCGTCCATCTCGTACCTTTGTCCAAATCCTCATGCAGTCGCGTCCCCTCAAATTGGCTGAATCTGGCTTCAGGACGCTGCTCGGCACACTCGCCCCACTGTGAATTAGTCTTGTGCTGTTCAACTATATCGACTGGATTCTGAAGATTAGGTATCGCTGCAGTCGGACTTGAGGCATTTAAACCTCAAGGAAGGTGAGATTCTTGTCCTAATGTCGATGTAGTCTTCTTCTTAAACATCCTGTGAGCATCGAGTCAGCTTGGCGAATCTAGAGTGATTGCTTGGTTTCAAATTGACGTATCTCTATGCTGGCTTTGTAGGGATCGTGCATGATTGCTGCGGTGCTTGCGTGCTGTGTTTGCTGTTGATATTCCAAGAAGAGTGGAGGAAATCTATGTGGTGAAAGTGATTGAAAGCAGATCTAGATTGATAAACAAGGGTCCTGGTTAGTGTAGAAAAGGCTTACCGAAACATTCAACAGCAATCCTAGCTATTTACCTTGAGTTACTGCATGCCATTCAATAGAACCCACCTAAACCGATCTTGTGCCAAATCCGTGCGTCTTGGTCACATCTCAGATCTCCCAAGATTGGGAGAACTCTCCAGTCTGTGGCTTTCAGTTCCTCTCGTACCAATACTGAACTACAGGTGGCAGAAAAGGAAGTCGTGTGTTTACATACCCTCTTCAGCTTCTCCTTCATCCGACTTCTAGATCTACTCACAGGCGTCCATTCACGCGATCTGTCCGTCCTCATCGCGCATTAGCAAAAGACTATGAAAGCGCTGCTCGTCAGTGTTCTGCTTGGTATGTTCAAGCACTACCTCAAGAACAATCATGGAGCCTCCTCACACAGCAAGGTGAAGCGGTGTGCAGTCGTTGATACCAGCGTGACTATAGTCAACGCTATACGTGATGAGAAGAAGGGCCACGAGTTCCATGTGGCCTCCCACCCATAGTGGCGTCATGAATAGTGAGGCGACATCTATCTGGCTCCCTGGTTTCAGGAAGAGGAGGGAGCGACTGAAGCTTTGGCCATTCCGAGGAGGCATTCAACGAATGTCTGTTATCGCTGGATGTACCGTATTGGAGGGCGGTGAAGCCGCTTGTATCATGTACCGTTACAGTCGACACCATGCTTAAGCAGCAGCTAGACGACTTCTGACTTGTTGTTCTCTATAGCATCCAGCTCTGCAGTCTTACCCATCTCCTCGCAGGCGTTAAGGAACCTCCTGGACGGAGCTTGCTCGGTACTGAGACAAGCTGGTTCCTAAAATCGCTCCGTCACCGACTCAGACCCTCCAAAGCTTCCAACGTGCGATGCGTTTCCAACCAGCGTGAATCTAATCCAAACCAAGGCCGTGGAACAGTTCAAGACCTTGTTTCAAATTTCAAAACCTCCATGATCCACTATGCGAGTTCCTTGCGAGCAGCAGCTGCATGTGATTCCATCGGAAACTGTTAGATACCATTCGGGCAACTGGCTGCTGGATACTATGAAAGCGCACTACAAGCTGCTCCCTTGAACAGATATGACAGTAATGTCAGTCTGCTCTCAAGCAGGGAAATAGAGCCTGACAGCCAGGTCGAATAGCAAGGAACTACATTCCAGGCCACGGTAGCTCGGGGATATATTGGCCACATCAATCTTCGACTCGAAACAAAGCCTCCAGCCCTAGTCCATACGCATGGTGGGCCTCTCGGTTCTGCCCGTGTGATAACCGTCTCCTCCGGCAATAGTGAAACAGCATAGGTCGTTCCAGGCGAGGGTGCGGATCCAGATGCAACGGTGAAAAAGAAGAACAGTTAATCACTAGAAAAAGCGGCGAGGATGGAACCTGAGAATGTCGTATCTCCCTTACCGGTCGTACAAGCAATGGCTTGCCAAGGTTCTCGCTAGATGCTGCTTCACGACCCAAATCGCTGCTCAGCATGGTATGCAAAATCTATCTGAAGAAGGTATGCGATGTGGACATGGAGAAGGTAGAGTATCTTCTAGTAGGAATCTTAGAACTCAAACGCCACTTCCGTTAGCATGTGCTCGCGACCAATTAGGGATGTTATCATGACTAAAATTCGAGCTACAGCTCTTGAATGTAGTAATCGTTCATCGAGCTTGCCCTTTGGATCGCGGATGGGTCTAGTGAAGGAGTCGTGAAGTACTTGATTGTCGAGGCATAGGAAGAAGAGTCTATTGCACCACAGATCAATGAAATTCGATACACCGATAGCCTGGGTGGCGGCACAGCTTCGGGTTGATAAATATGAAAACAGACCATTGCCTTTACTTCTCAAGTATGGCGCCGATTGGTTGCTAGCTTCAGAGATAGAAGCTACTGCGTTGCACGTTCCGTGTTGGGCTAGGAGGGCCACAAGACTGTGTTCCCCCTTTTTATGACAGGGATTCGTAACGCTGATAAGTCGCAATCCGAAAGCTTCCTTGGTTGACCGCTAAGCTGACATAAGACAGCGTTGCTTGATGCTGCCGAGATGTCAGGGCTTCTATCGTCACAAAGTTCTCGAACAGATTGCCGATCACCCTGTTACTGGCTTTAAAGGTGAAAAGCGTGGTGATAGCAAGGACTCCGCCGTCATGTTCTTCAATTTCTCGATGGCAAGGTACAATGTACTTCTTCCAGCTACACAGCATCTTTGGAGACCGTGCATCCTGCACCTATTTTGCTCCACGATATCTAGAAAACTGAAGACGATGGTTGCAAAGAGCACTGACGGTTGGTTGGCCTGAAGAGGATCCACCTTATACTGCAGTATATTCTTGACGCCAGTCCCTTTAATTAATACTCGCGCCTAAGAACATCAACTAATTACCTAATGGGACTGTAATGTCCTTGAACCGGGACTTGCGCATCATTGTTTTTATAGGGTGCCACCGATAGTCTGTGTCAACGCGGCAGATCTTTTGATAATGAAGGGGCCATTCGACCGAGGTGTACGTACAGAGCTTCTGCATCAGATCGTCGTACACCTGACTCTTTGTAGCTCTAATGCAGCATTCAAGATCCTTAGACGGCTTCGAGGTGGCACAAACCAGGGCTGTATTCCGCTCTTGCTCTCAGGTACCCTCTAATGGTGCCATGGGCAAATCCGAATCTGGATTTTCCGTCGTTAATCATTTCCCGACATAATCGGTTAATCTCGTCAGCCTCTCCTTTATCACTAATGGAGGAGACCGCTTCTGACAATGAGTCGCAGTCTAATGATCATTCTGCTTGTAGAAGGCTCTCGGGAGTATTCTCAGCAATATAGGGAACGTTTCGGCGAATCGTTTTTTCATCGTGTATGACTGCTATAACTCGATCAAATTCAAAGAGAGTCCAGCTTTCGACGTACGCTCTGTTCATCATCATCGTGGTGGTATCGATCCCAAGGCTGATTTGAGAGTAGCTTACCGTGCAAAAACGTAACCTGGACACGTCTACCCAAAGTGTCTCGAATGTCTAACTTCAATTGCATCAAAGTTCTCTGACAGAGAGAGGCTTTGCTCCAGTCTTCGAAGGTTATGCCGATGAATTCCCTGGTGTCTCCCAGATGTTTCGTGCAGTGAGCTCGAGCGTATGATCCGGCGTCAACTTATGTTCCATAGCTGGAAAATCCATTATAATATTGATGAAGCCTTTTTCTAGGTAAGTTGGTTGATCTCCTTTAGTATGCTGATCAGCAGAAGTCTGTTGTCATGACGGCGCTCGTCAAGCACTTCGATGACGGAAGTGATACGAACGTCAATTACGATAGCCAGGAACTCAGCTACACAATCGTAGCAGTCAAGAACCCCCTTGTTGTCGCTGGCTAGCCTAGACGACATGTTGATTTGTACGGCAGAAAACCGCTTCCACTGCTCGACGATCTGTGCAGCCATCGTGGCCATTGTATTACTCGCTTCTTTTGATCAGCGTTCGCCTCATCAATTTTTAGAAATATAATTAGGCCTCTTGAGATCTTGTTGCACATCGAGAGCTATTTGCTAGAGCGAGGTTGTCCATCTATGGTGGTTGTGAGCTACGTCGACTGTCTCAACAATTCCTTTTGTGTATACAGTTTCATCGATCCTGATCATAGCATCAATCATCGTGTCGCGAGAATTCTTTGCTGTCCTCGGCTGAGACTGGGCTCAACCCTGTGAGCATGCGCAAAATCTTTTGACCTGCATCGGATTAAGCATGCAGGCGTATCTCAAGAAGCAAAGGTACAACATGGAAGGTTCCAGCGAGTCACAAAGCGCGGCAGAGAGTTTCGAATGTACTTGGGTCTAGGTCCTTTGGATCACCGGGAACTGGGCAATGACAATGGCTGTACTGTCTTGCATACGACCGTGCGTCTTACTATCGCAGATGGTAGCCTGCAGAACCTCAGACCGAATGGCGTATCTAGTGGAGCAAAACCACTGGACTCAATGTGAAGTAATGCTGACTCTGCATGTGAGAAGAACAGTCGCCTACTTGTGTGGACTAACGGGGTCCACATGAGAGATATTCTGTGATGCCAAGCTTTTGACTGTCGCCGGCCCTTTAAATGAAGCTATCGCCATCGGCAACCCCTTTCTCCGCGGCCATGCCCAAGTGATCCTGTTATCATGCTCTTCTTGGACGTCAATCACTTCCTGTGCCACAGACCCACCTTTTATTCCGATCGGTAGGGATGTGCAAGAGTAACACTCGATTGCCGGCTTTGTTTCAAGTGATCTACTTTCGGATTACTTCAGCTATGCCTAAGGTGGTAATTTGGATGACGGCTTGTACGATGCAGCCCAGAAGGAGATATTGCGCTGTCTTGCGGGGTAACACTGGTCTGGACCAGTCCGCATATCCACCCACAACGATAGACATGAACATCCATGGCGTTTCGGTGCCCTCCATCCTCAACCGAAACGTATAATTAGGCGGAGATGGGAGAATCAGGATGTACGGAGGCCGATACTGGTTCTAAATCTAAGGCATCTCGAATATGTGCAACGACGTCAGCAAGAACCGCTCCCGATGTATAGTCTTGAGGGGCTTCCAACTATTGGGACCGGATTGCGTTGGAGATCTACTGGATGTCTATTTTTGGGCCTTATCAGGTACCCATCTCGAACTAGTCATTCACTTGTTCACCTTGTCTATCTAGACGCTAGGACTAGTCACCATCTCAGCCAATCGCCCAGGGTGGGTCGGGCCGTGCAATCCTTTGCCGTTGACCACGCCATGGCCATATGTACTTTATCCACTTTCCTTTCCCGTACACACAACAACCACAGAACACTATTCAGGTGAGCCAATATTCCACAAGCGACCCAAAAGCCACAATGCTAATCCCCATCCAGCCCACAACGATCCAGGATAATACCTCAACCTCTCCACACCCACAACCACCATGTCCACCCCCCCAGAAATCTGGCACGAAGCCAACTGCCACTGCGCAACCATCCGCTACAAAGTCAAACTCCCCCCTCTCTCCACAATGGAGATCCGGAATTGCAACTGCTCCATCTGTTCCAAGAACGGCTACATGAACGTCTATCCCCTCCGAACCGACGTCATCTTCCACAGCGGCGAGCACACGCTCAAGAGCTATCAGTTCGGCGAAAAGAAATACACCCACCAATTTTGCCCCAGCTGCGGCTCATCCCTGTTTGTCGATCCACACCAGAAAGACCCAGATTTCATTGTCGTCAACGTGCGTTTTCACACTTTCCGTCCCAAGCCACCTTACTTCCCACAACGCTAACAATGCAAAAGATCCGCATGATTAAAGACATCGATTTAGAAAAGCTAAACTATAAGCCGTACGATGGCAAGACAAAACTACACCCCCCCTACACGCCATAGTCAGAGAAAACCGTTATCTTCCCCAAATGTGCAATCAATACAACAGTATATCCGACCTTAAAGAAACAATACGTTGATGTTGATACTCATACCCCATCCCCACCACCTACCCTCCACCACTATCTCGCTCCGCCCCTAACCATACAACAAGCAACAAGCATGAATCACCTCCCACAACCCCGAAGCAGCCCCCATCCAAGGGTGAAAACGCCAAGACCAAAGCAGCCATGGCTGTGGATAAGCCTTCCCTCAATGATCAACTCTCCTAAATTCCTCCCTCCACGCCTTCAATTATCAACTATCAATCATCACACCACAAACCTCGCAAACAACCAACACAACTATGCATCTCACAACAAGTGCAGTAGGTAGCACATGTGCAAAAATACCGCCCATACATAAACCTTTCCTAGACATGAAAGTCTCCGAGATTGCAGTCGTCCCACATGCAAGCCCGACCGAATCCTAACACTCAATCCCACCTCCCAATGATCAATCCATCTCCAAATAATCCCTCTCACGCCACCCTCCCCTCTCTCACCATCATCAATATTACGCAGTTTCCAATTTACAACAATTCCATCTCCCAAATCCCATCTCCCAATCAATAATCTATCTCCTATATCCCACCTCTTGAATCCTAGATTCCATCTCCTAATCAAAAATCATCTCCTGATATAATAATCCCTCTCCCTCCCCTATTGCATACTACAATCCCTCCCACCCCGCCACCCCCTCTCCCAACAATCCATCTCCAAATAATCCCCATCACGTTACCATCCCTCCCATTCCCTCCATCCCACCCCCAACAAATACCATATCATGACCCACAAGAACTATCCATCCCTCTCTCTCCTAGCACTCTCCCCACCCTCCCCAAACAATTCATCTCACACCCCTCCCTCCCTCCCTCTTAAAAACACCACCACTATCTGCCCTCCCATCTCCCAATGCCCCTCCGCCCCAGATATCCCTCTCCCAGAGATCTCTCACACAGGTATCCCCCTCCCAACCATTCCAACCATCCAAACACCCACCAAATCCCTCCTACCGCCAA